>Ga0182030_10001680_pt1 | contig 46006 bp, 52 predicted proteins | sample 812S3MmetaG_FD_121299 | JGI IMG/M metagenome (GOLD analysis project Ga0182030, IMG submission 121299) | Permafrost microbial communities from Stordalen Mire, Sweden - 812S3M metaG (Illumina Assembly) | ecosystem: Environmental > Terrestrial > Soil > Wetlands > Permafrost | place: Sweden...
GGGGTGGGGGGAGGAGTTTTGTCGGAATTCAGTAGGCATGGTTTGGGGTTGGTATGGTGAGAGGGGAGGGCAATGGGCAATGGGTAATGATTGATGATGATTAACGTAGCACTTGCATGACGGTATCATTGAAAAATCCAAATATTTTATCGGATGGGTTGAGAATGGTTGGGGTTCCCACAGCAAGTAATTAACGCTTGTGTATTGATCCAGAGTCTTCAAGTACCTCGCACCCGTAGGCGAACTTCACTTCTTTCAATTTTGTGAAGTGTGGTGGGAATCTTGTACGGCTCTGCTCGAGCATCTGGAATTCGAGTTTATGGCTGTGTGAAAAAGACACATTGATTGTGAACCAACGGCGTATGGCAATAAAATCGATGATAAAAAGTGGCTTCAAGAGGATGCAGACGGCGGATTAGATGAGACTCGTTATCCATCGGCACTTTGTCTGCTATAAATGGCGGCACTAGCAACCGTGCTAACACATCCAGGGCTGAGCAGTAGATCCTCATTAAGACTATAAAAGTTACAGTCCTGCGGGAGCTACAAAGGCCTTGAAGTATACGAGATGACCTGCAGTACTGGGGTGGGTGAGAGATTACCACTCGTACCTGCGTACCGAACACCATCCACAATATTGTAGCTTGCGATGAACGCGAGGCACTCTGGCGCACTGTAGTATAAAATGCATGAAATCGAACTTCCTGGAACTTTCACATAATTGACGTTCATGTCTAACTAGTTATCGTTTCCTGCTCTAAGGATAAATCTACACACGTCAATCTGGGGGACAGTTTTACTAGGTTAAAGAGTATTGCGAAGACCATCTAACAGCCTCGCCGAAAAAAAGTAAAAATTCAACAGATCGGAAGAGATAACGCCTTCGCTATCGACGCATTATATAGAACGTCACCATATTTCTTAAAATAGTGCAATTAGTATTATATTTGGATTACTGTCATCTATACTCGGCATCCTCAGCGCCGTACTAGCATGGGCTATGTGGATTGAGACTTGGCGGATACGGAGAGAACGCAGACGCCAAGAAAGCAGTGAGTTTGACATCAATCCAAATGCACTTATTTTCCTAATTGTACGTAGCCCTGTCCCTTAACATCGAACTCCGCGCTACCGCTCATCGCCCTTCAGATCGTGAGCCTGGCGTAATGAAGACTTCGTCCTTGACGGAGGGTAGCATGGAAGAAGTGCCGGAAGTTCAAGATGATATTCGTCACTAGACAAGGGAGACAAAAGAGTTCCGTCACAAAGGGAGCGTTCAGATGACATTTCTGTGTCCTGGCACTAAGCTATCAAAAGCCAAACAGCCCATTTCCTTCCGACACGCCTTTCCGTAGACGAATGCCAGTCACGACATTTCCTATCTTGGCTTTGATTTCCTCAACTGTGACTGTAAATTGCTTCAAATCCGCTGATCGATCAGTAGCCAAAGCATTCGTAATCTCCAGCAGACCCTGACTTGGTGGTTCCAAAGTCCAAGCAATGCTTACATGAAATGCATCAGAAACATCTTCCATGCCAGTCCAGTCCACTTTCAATTGGGAACTTTGGCGTGGAGCATTGTTGCTTCCGTGACCTGTGTTTAAGGTTTTTCTTGACGCTTCGCTTGCTTTTGCGTAAAGCGGAGGTTGACCGTACTCTTGGACGATCTTGTTGCTTATGTGAAGTAGCTTATTGAGGTCATTAAGTTCCGGTATTTCGGTACGTAGAACTAAGAACCAGCGTTTCTTCTCGAAATTAGGAACCCAATCAAGACTGGAGAAGAGAACATCGAAGCTGAAGTAGTCAGTCACATGACCGAAAGACAAAAATTGTGAGGACACACTGACGGTCGAATTCCCGAAGAGTTGATTGCGATTTCGAAAGAAGCGAGAAACGCATCCTTTTGCTCCGTCGCAAAGCCAATCGGCCGTGAGAGGCTGATATGTAGAGGTAAAGGAGCTCCCAGATCACTGGTTAAGAAGGAATGAAGCTTCGGATTTTCAGAATGGGCAGTTCCCTTCGAGGCAGAAATCAACGATTTCAATGATTCGTGTTCTACAGTCGCAGGAAACCCTCAATCGAGTCAGTCGAGATCCATCTCAGAAGGGTCTGCTTGGAAATTATGACTCACACTCGATGTATAGATGTGTTGGCCAATTCCCCTCCACATGCGGAGTCACCCTTTTCCTCCCTCCATGCAAATGAGGATCGTCTCTTGTACTGAGTCTAGTAGTCGACGCGTATAGATTGTGAAACTTTGAAGGCAGAGGAGGAAGTTCTGAACTGCTTTTGTTGTCGCGTTTCCTCTTTTTTAGATTTGCCTGGGTCTCATCAATGGTTTGGATATTTTTGACCTTTTCAGTGTCATCCTCATCCTCGTCCTCATCCTCATCAGATGAAGCATAATCAACTAGTGCCATAGTAATAATTATGTCCAATGCTGACCTTTTTCACTTTTTGGGTGACGAAAAAAGCCTTCAGGAACGTTCGCATTTTTGGAGGCTTTCGGATCGAGGCTTTGGCGACCGACCAGGCACAGGCACCCCGCTACTACTAGTAGTACTAGTAGCTACTAGTACTAGAACTAGTATTATTATCAACGACCCATGGGCGTAATATGCTGTGCAGGGCAGGTTGGAATGGAACGTCAGCTGTGGGTCAAGAACAACACCAGACTTTCGTTCTAAAAGATTTTAAATGACCTAAACAATCTAAAAGAGCTAAAAGAGCTAAAAGAGCTAAAAGAGCTAAAAGAGCTAAAAGAGCTAAAAATAAATAAAAATAAAAAGAATGAATATTGATTGGTTATTTCTATTGCTTCTAGAGCGATTAGTCTTTTCCGGTGCATCCGTTTCTCGATGGCGCCTGTTCTTCTTTCGTGACGTAGGAAGCTCCCCTGCAAATGCACCTACTGCGACCCTTACAAGTACTGTATTCGTAAGACGAAGAAATGGGAGGAGAAGGTATATCACCTCTCAACCCAACATAACCCTCGATCCCTCCTTCAACACCATATTGCCCACATCCAGCGACAAGTTTACAAAATACCACGCATCATTGAAAGGATTTCCTCAAGTCGTTAATATGGAGTCGTCCCAAGACAAAGAGTGGGTAAGTTTTGAGATATCCCGGATAAATGGCAAGGATTCGAGCTTGATATCCATCCCAACAGCCGATCAAAATTTATTAAGCTCTTTACTGATATGATCCACAGGCCAGCAAATACCTGTTGGACCCTTTAACTGCGCCTGAGCCAAGTGACGAAACCGGCCCAGGAAGCCATTTCACATCTACTACTTCAATGTTGAGAGCCCCATCGACTTCAAAAGGTCCATCTGAGACTACCGCCTCAGCAAGAAGCTCCAAAACTCCAGCCGTGACCACCTACCCCACACCTCCAGGATCAGCAAGTCCTACTCGATCCTCTTTCCATCCTTCAAACCCGTATTTTCCAACAACAACAACTCACAGGCAAGCCGCATTCGGTGGATATTCAAACGCCGGACCAGGCCGGATAAGCACCGACGAACCCGCAAGGAACGGCGAAGGACACAGACGAAATAGTTCTTTGAATGAAAAGTTTCCTGGTGATATGTCTCATCGACCACTTGATCAATTGCGAAAAGAAGCCAAAGCTGCCGATCGATCTCCTCATTTGAAGAAGAGGCATATGCCAGGTGCTGATACGATCGACTCTCTCGACGATGCAGTGTTTGGAGCAAAGTATCATCACGAGGGGCCTTACGATGCTACACTTCTCGCGCGGAATACCAGCTATACAAGCTCTCCGGTTGAGGCCGTGAGAGGTACAAATGCTGAGGCAATTCGCGCCACACCAAGAGAAAATATTAAAGATGCACTTGACAAGCATATGCCGCTGCAAGGGACAGCTGTCATCCCGCCTGGAATGGCAGGAATGGATGGTCGGCCAATGAATTACGAAGAAGGTGCTGATTTGATGAGAGAACCGGACGCTGCCGGTGGAGCCTACAAGAGATGGGCTGATGTTGTATGTGCTTTTCCTTCAGCTGTCAACTCCACTGCTAAAATGAAATAGAACTACCTGCCTGAAGACTACAAAGGCAAAGGCGAGCCCTCTTTCTCAATCGAAAAGGCTCTGAAAGACCACGACAAGAGTATTCCCACACGCGTCATGTCTGATGGAAACTCGGCATACGAAATGCAGACTCCCAAACACAGACCAGGAGCCTCTCGTCAACGAAGTATGAGTGGCAACCAGGCAGAGTTTGCTTCCAGCAAGCCAGCCGGCCACGCTATGAGATATGTTGACTTTGAAAATGATATGCGAAGGAGCCATTCTACTGGACGGAAAGTGAGTGAGGGTTTGAAGAAGAGGCTCGGGAGCTTGCGCCGGAGCAAGAAGGCTCCTGATGCTTAGATCGGAAACTAATTCTCGACTACAATATTGAATCGATATATCTGTCATCGAACGACATATGATATAATCACCGGCGACGATATGTACAATAGACATGGGCACCAGGATTGGTATGAAATGTATTATAAGGGCAACGACACATATAATAGAAGGAATCTTTTGGGCAACCACTTTCAATCCCCTATGAATTTCTCTTTTCCTTGCTCCCGACCAGTGTCTCGTGAAATCATCCAATTGCCCACTCATATTTTTATACTCAATTTCTCCTTCCAAATCTCAAAGCCAGTTCATATCCAAGAGCGGGGCCTGGTGGTGGAAGAGTTGAAGATGAAGTATCGCCTACTGGGGGACCTTTGGTTAGTTAGTCAAGTTTGTTCTCCACGTTGCATATATCATGTTGAAACAACTCACTCTGATGACCCAACTTCCGCCTACGATATAGAGTGAGCGTGAGCCTCCACGTCAACCACACCAGGATGAGGCTGGGTATACTGAGAATGATGGTGAAGATACCGATTATGAGGTTGATTTGGTTATCTTCTGAAAGACTTCTAATGGAAACGGAGAGTCTGGAAGGCATCGTACTGCAGGAACGACTAAGCAAGGCTGAGAAGCTGGATTGTGATAAGTGGAGGGAGGAGATCGGTGTTATATTTCACGCAGGAGTACTGTAAGAGAGAAGAAAAAACTTTCAATGAAGTTTGAAAGGATTGATGTACTCCACGATTGTCTGAGGCTTTGATATTTCAAAAAGTTGTCATGGAGTTGCTCTCCTTTATATATCATTCAGAGTCCTGAGAACAAGGTAGAAGATCCGAACCTCAGAGACCCACTTTTATGGCAACAATTGGTTTAATAGTGTTCCTCAAAGTGTCATCCTCCCAAACTTGACCTAGATTTAGAGGGCTGCCGGAGGTGCTCTCTTGGATACATGATCCTGGATCATGACATTCGTTTAGAAATGTTCAGAAATGTGTCATCCTCCCCGATTTAGACGACAGGCCGGATCTGGTCTAGGGAGTTACTAGGTAGAGTTCACCGGTCAACCAATAATCGTCCACACCAGGTAATCCTAAATTTTTAGTGGTCACGGCCCTATAACTCCCTGTAATTTACAGCGGGCTTATAGGGCACATTATCGCCGTTATCCTAGCCCCGGGGCTGGAAAGTGGCTGAAATCGCGGCGGCCTTCATATTGCTTAAATGATATGCCCGCATGTCAGTACTTGCTACCGTAACAAAGCAAATGCCATATTTTGGTTTGGATTCCGGCGCAGCCTGCTCACCCAGATCTACTAGTACAAGGTTTAGTCCAAATGCCAGGTCTTTAGAAACCAAAGCCACAAACCGCATCGAAACTGTGGTGGTACCAACACGCGGTGAACCACAGATTCGAGGGGTTCAGGCGTAATGTTTTTAAGCAGTCCTATTATCAAAATTTAGGTTAGCAGTACGAAACGTACTTCTCGGATTATTTACAGACTTTATTATTCGCGATTATTCTTTAATTCGGCAAGGTACGGGTTTGCAATATCATTTTATTAATATTCTACCATATAACATGGATAATCGCAGCGAATAAAGCCTAGAATCTCTAGAAGACGATTTAGGTCAAAGTCATTTCATCCACATTAATTAGAGAAGTTGCAGGGCAACACGCAATCGAGTAAACATGTGACTTTGAAATGGAAGGATCCGAAGCATTGTAGGTCTATACTTCGGTTGAACCCTCCCACAATGACATGGCCAGTTGGCAGCCCATTGTGAAGTTACTTCTTCCAATGGATGGCGTTCTGCAAGTGCAAAAAATGTATCCCCCGCGTTCCTTCCTTTTCCCAATGTGCATTTAAAATCCTCATAACGCCTCATCCTCATGTTATACAAAACTCCAGTTAGCTAGCAAAATATACCCGCACAGCTTGAGATCTAATCGAGTCAACTCCTCCTAAACCTTATGGCGAGTTCATAACCAAGTTGTGATCCAGGTTGAGTTGTAGTAGGAACAGCGGGTAGGATGGTTGGGTTGAACTGAGGAAAACTTAGTTCTCTCAATTTAGGAACAATGTTTTGCATCCTTTGGAAAGGCAATGATGGAGAAATAGAAAACAAGAACGAGAGGAATACTAAACACACAGGTAGTTTCGTTGGGCAATGTGAAATTTGGACTCCGGGGCCATGCCAAAGAACGCCAGCCGCGAAGTTCACGTCGTGAAGGGGTTGTAGCACTCTCGGAACTTGCCCTTGGAGTCCTATTGGCTTCTTGCGTCAACACCCTCCGTACTGCCCATGCCCTGACACCGTGGATGTGGAGGTGGCTCGACCGATCCAATGTCACTTTGCTGAGCCAATGCAATTTTATTTTTCCTGACCTGGACTACTCTGACGTGCAAAGGGCATTACAAGAGTCTTTCATAAACAAAGCACCAACGTACGCCGGTTCATCTGGATTGGCTCTTTCCTTACAAGAACTGTTCCTCAAATCAATATGGTCATCACAAGCCCCTATACTATGACCCTGGTCGAGTCTGGCTAGCACTGACACTCACTACAATTTTGTGATACTTTGGGGTTGGGAAGGCGCGCCGCTAGAGCAGGGGCTACCACAGCAAGTCCTCAGCCTTACGATAACCAGTGCAATACTTACTTTCGGCGATTACATTCATCCTCAGCCTAATGACAACCAATTCAATGGTTACCTTCAGCCTCAGCCTCATGATGACAACTACGAGAGACAAGGGTGCTACTTGTCGGTCTTGGACTTTGCTGACTCCACATAGCGGTGGATATCAATAAATTAAAACGACTTGAATTCTTGCCTACAGGAACATGATGACTGAGATATGTTGACTTGTCACATAGAAAAACTGACGAACATAAGAAAGAAAAGACCGGGGAGGTCAAACCCCATCTGTCTGTTCTAGTGACATCAGTCATAGCTTTAAGAAAAACTGAATGAAAAGTAAGATTACATTGTATCGAGATTTAACACGGCAAGAAACAGGGCTGGTTAATATAGAAATACAATCCCGAGATCAGGGTTAATTAACCATGATGTTCTGCTTCGTAAAGTCTAGAACTTTCTCCTAGAAACTGGACAGGAGATTGCGGGGGATCAAAAGTACAAGAAGGTAACCAATATTAAAAGGCCTGGAAAGAAGTTGTTTAATGTAAATTTCATTGTAAGACTAGCGCCTAAAATTATGCATCCTATGACAAACTCCAGCGCCGATGCTGATGCCAATCCTAACTCCGCCTGAAATGTAAAGGTACCACTCAAAGCTCATCTATATTTGGCCTCTTGATAATCCACTTTCTGGGTTGCACTGGCAACCCAACGTAATATTCCCAAAACCTCGATAATTCCAAAACAAAGATTTCCCATCTGGGGATGCGTTAGTCAAGGACATTGAATGGCTAGTTATACCCACAGGTTCTTCGGTAAAGAGATCCAGCCTTTAATCACATATTTGTAAGCCTTCCAAACAAGACCCATTTCATGCCAGAAGGCATCAGAGAGTGTTTCATTCTTGGGCTGACGCTTGGCATTTTTCTCTTCTTCTTCGAATTCCTCGAAATCTTTCGCGACGGGATCCGAGTATGGCTTTCCTGAAACGACGTTGTGGGGTTTTGTTACACGGTCGGGCATCACGTGGTAATGTCCCTCGCGCTCTGCTTCAGTCTCTTCTGCTTCGACTATAGTTCTGAAGTGATGTATTGCGCTCAGAGAGTCGGAAATTCGAGCAAGGGTGTTGAACAGCGCGACGAGTTCCGTCCTTTTTAAGGTTGGGACGTCTTCCGGGTTGTTGTCAAACTCGAACAAGACCTTCAGTGCTGCTCCATATCCAGCAGTTTGAAGTTTTCCCCAGAGTCTGCATTTATCACATCCCACGCAGTCCATAATTCGACTGACGTTTCTGAAGCGATTTCGGAAATCCTCCTTAAGACTTGGTCCTTCACCGTTGACGAACATAAGACTCTCGTTGAAGATTTGAGGAGTTGTACCAGCTTGAGATATTAATGATCGTACCTTGGCTTTCGTGATTATGTCCTGGGCTGTATCACCAGAACAGAAGGTATAGTCTTGCAAAGAAGGCCCAAGCTTCGTTACTGCTCGTAAGACTAAGGCGTAGTTGAAATAAAGGTTCGAGACCCGGTCAGCGAAACCATGCAGCCGGTCCTTATAGCATTGAAGGTTGGGTCCCCACTCCCCTGTCGTTTGATTCAAGTACTCCCAGCATAGATGAGTGCTGATGGAAGTGTGCATACCGGATATAACCCGATAGAAGACTCGCTTTTCGAGACATTCATCTTCATGCTCAAGACCGGTTTCAATTCCTTGTTCTTTCATTATTGAATTCAGCTCATAACCAGCTGGGCCAAGTTTAGGAAATGGAGATTTTCCAAGAGAAGCTGATTTGGGAAATGATGCTTTGGAGAAACAGTTCTCGCGGTATATAGCATCCCAAACCATCTTCGTCCCTTCGCCAGCGTAACCTGTGAAACGTTCCGGATTGTCCACTAGACTAACATAGTCTCCTTTTGAACTTGCACTCTCGTCTTCGGGCACACAATAATCTCGCTCGTCGCATTCGTCGTCATATTCCACAACGCAGCTTTCTCCCACATTATCCCCCAACATCCCTTGTAATGGTTTCTCTGGGCCTCTCTCTTCTTGTTGCTGTTTTCCTGGGTGCCCTGCCTTAGGACCTTCTAACTTCCCTAACTCCTCCGCCCTCCATACTAAGGGGATATCCTCTTCGTTGTCTAATGTATTGACGGCGCATGCCTTATTCCCACACATGCTATTCTGATCATCCCAGAACGGACATTCTTTCCCGAAGAGATTTAAGCGATAGAATGAGAAGAAGTCTGTCTTTTGTGTGATGTCGAGGAGGGCGGGCTTGAGTTGGCGATTGAGGTCATCGAGTGTGGAGTATGAGGCACATGCATCGGAGACAATGGCCTTTGGCGATATCTGAGTGAAGGCATTAGATATGTACGCCTGATAAAAGAAAAGAAGAGCGTACCGCGCAAACATCTGGACCTGCTGTGTGGGATCTTGATGCGCTGCTAGGATTCGTGGCATGGGATGAACCAAGCAGAGCGAAGACTGCCAGATAAAATAGTTTTGCTGCGGATCTCATTGTCAAGAGACACTTGGCCTTTACCCTTGATCCTTAAGGATCAATTAGCCAGCAGGGTGAATTACAAAGAGGTTTGGGTATGAGGTGGGGAAATTCCTGGGAGGCCGGGCGAACAAAGAAACCCAGGTGACGGAGGGCCTGATTTATCGATAATTGGTAATTACCGGCTCAAAACGAAATGGTAAAATAAGCACCGAATAATGAAATCTCCAAGTGTAAGGAAAGTTGGAAAGGGAGGGGTGTTTTGTACAAGTATACGGGTTGTTGATTGCAAAGCATCTGACGGTAAATCTGTCCAGAACTTTTGATTGTGGTCCGATGCGTATCACTGTTCAACGCCACCTTATCTAGGCGCATGCGTTGGAAGCCGTTCCTGACGGGCGGCTCCTCCTGAAACCCCGATTTAGATGCTTCAGCCACAGACAGGGCTTCGCCGACAGGGTCCGTGAATACGCGTAATATTTCTATTCACCCTGCACTACCTATGAACTTTACGTCTCCGACTATTGCGGCTCATGTTTTGATTACCTACCCCCAACATCATTGGAATGGAAGAGGCTGCATCCCTTATTCAACCGTTGAATTTCATCCCAGGAAGCTCGAAATCAACCACCATCGTATATTGCTCATAAGCTGTGACGCAGAGTTCTTTGGAGAGGCATGTATTATTATTCCTAATCTAGTACATCGAAAAAGCCATCAAAGCCACCAAGTGTAATGTATTGGAGAGACATGAGACGTAACATCATAGCAGACGCCCCCTAATGTCCTGCGCTGGATCCAGAGAACCGCCGAAATCAAATCGAGTATATGAGCAAAACCATCGTCATTGTCTATTGACCAGGTGGAACGTAGTTGATGGGCCTCCTACAAAACCAATTAGTCCGACCCAAGGCGAAGAAAAGGGGAGGGAAGTTTTTCTCACTTGAAAAGTAGTATGTGTGGCTCCGGCTCATGCACTTCATAATGCTCCCATCCGAGACTCTATCACGACAATCAGTAAACACGTCTGCCAACAAGAGCTTTGTATCCGTACCTGAGTAATGCCCAGCGCCCTCCATTCTTCCTCCCACAATAGCTTCAAAGTACCTTTTTGGGGATCATGGTAGTCTTTCGGTATTGCTTTGAGCATATTCTTGGGTAACTGTACGTGTCGATATTCGAATTCGTCGTCTGAGTATCTGCAAGAAATCAATTTCATGTGCTTCTTGCTTCCGACAAGGAGCTACTTGCCTGGCGGAATAATGAATCGAGTCGATGAATTCGTCTAGCCGCGCCTTTTCCGATTCCGAGAGTGGTCGTGGGACCTTATTCCGTCTGTTGTAGTCTGACTCTGCCATTGTGGTTCTCGTGGAAGAACTTGGATTGGGTCTCGAGATGTTTGTTGTCTGAAGAGCTAAGAGTGGGGCAGGCACGCGACTTGGAGTGAAGAACTGCGACTAGATTTGGCACGTCCAGCTCCTGTCGTAGCCCGCGAATTGCTTGGAATTGGTTGTCTCCAGCGAGTGGAAGGCGAGTATGCACGGTGGTTTATTGCGGTGAGACAGGTAGACAGGATCCAAAATAGGATCTTGCAGTAGCTGATGGAGAGTTGAAAGAGTGGATATGCGCAAGAGCTAGAAGTGCACTTGATCAGCAGCTAATGTTTATGGAAATTGAGGACGCGATTTATGTGCAATGAAGTTATTCAAAGAAAGATTGTTTACTCGCTTGGAGCTTCCCCGTGAAGTGCGGCGAGAAGTGACTTGAAGCCTCGCGTTAGCGTCAAATCGTAGAAAATGACTGTCTCTCCGACTTCCACCAATACAGTAGGCGCGTCTGTCTATTTCAAAAGTTCAGTCCAAATTTAAATGTCCACAAATTTTCGACACAATTATCACCGCCAAGAAACGTAACTTGAAGGTCATTGGATTTTTGGGTGCCTTGGATACGGTCTTGTTCGCCAAACCAGGGTGTCCATTCAGATCGATACCTTCACACGCGCAATATTCACCGCGCTCGATAATTGATACCTCCACAACAATTCGCCATTGCCGAACATCACCTCAGTAGTGTTTGCTCGGGCCAGCGATCAGGTCCTACGAAGGTGATGATGGACTCGAGTCACTCGAAGCGCAAGGTCAATGGTGGGTTGACGGCTGGAGATGATGTAGAAGATCGCGCCGTAAAGAGAAGAAAGTTTCCCGTTGTAAGTCTATTATCTTCGCTTCACTGGAAAATCAGCAAGCACTTTGAGGGTTGCGATGGGGCTGCTTTAATTGCCAATTGGCGATGGTCGCAAGGTACCGGCGCATCACCACCCAAGTTTCTGGCAACAACCTTCGAGGCCCCGACTTTATCAAAACGGCAAGGCTGACACTACATTAGGAGAGTACCGATGCTTTGCGAAGGGAAACTCCCGAAACGACGAAAGAAGTCGGCCATAAATTGCTGGAAATTGTGAAGAAGACAGAAGACAAAAGGTAGGCACAACTACTCCTTGAACAAGTATTGCGACCAGTCCCAGCCTTGTATGCGGGTGAGGACTTGGACCTGATGCGTAACTACCGGTGGCACATTCGAGCTCGCATGGAAGTAAATGCCATCTGCTATCTGCCACCTCGTTCGAATGCTTTTAAATTGCCTCTAATGAATACCCAACCCTTGAGCAATTGCTAACCAGATATCAGTGGGCGCCTTATTGCTACGGACTTTCTCACGCTTCCCAACAAACGTCAATTCCCCGATTATTACAAATCCACGAAGCTTCCAATTGCATTAGATACGATTGAAAACAAGTTGAATCGACTTGAATTCCCAAATCTCACGTCACTCGAGGGTTACTTCAAGCGAATGATATTGAATGCTAGGGAATACAACGAAAAGGGTTCTCGAATATATGATGATGCTGAGCGATTGAGGAAGACTTTGAGCAACTTCATGGTCAAAACAAATCCAGCATATAAGACCGCTGGTTTCGTTTCAAATCCAACTCCTTTGCCGGGAGAAGAGGAAGATGAGGACGCCGATGGTGAGCCAGAACCTGAGTTTGATATTGAGACAGAGTCTAGTCCTGCCAAACGGAAACCAGGACGTCCGCCGAAGAACTCTTCCGCTCTGAGGCAGAGCGCTACTCCTGTATTGTCGGAGTCGAGGTATGCCGAAAAGAAATTTTCGGATCTTAGTTTCCAACAAGCGCAAGAGAAGATCGTGGAAGACCTAATTGACTACAAAGAAGATCCAGAGTTAGTGCCCACCCTTTCTCCTGCTATCATTTTAAGAAGTTCTAATTGGTGCTATTTGAAGCGACGATTTCGCTGGGTTCGAACCTTTTATAGAGCTACCTCCGAAGAGTTTGAAGGACTACTATCAAGTCATCCCGAATCCCGTGTCGTTGAAAGAACTTCGCAAAAAAGTAAATGGAATTCGCGGTCGTAATGAAGTTACTGGCGTATCGGAGTTCAAAACTTGGGCTGCCTTTGAAGAGGAGGCAAGCTTCATTTGGAAGAATGCTTGTCATTACAATGAAGATGGGAGTGACATTTTCATGCTAGCACAGGAACTCAAGGCAAGTATATCTGGTTCTTTGAATGACAGGTAACTGACATTGTTCAGACATTTTTCTATAAGGAATTCGAAGAAGCCAAACAGGCTGTGCCAGAACCTGCCGGTCCAAAGATCAAGCTCAAGATGCCAGAACCCACGCCACGAATCCACCTCAAGCTTGGTGCGAAAGCAAGTCCAGCAGGCTCTCCTGCTCCCCAACCAGTTATTCCCAATGGGAGTGGGGTTCCTATAAATGGAGCGGCTAGGAGAAACCCGTTTGGTGGTTCCCAAACATTGGCTACCCCAGTCCCAAATCTTGATCACCTGGAAAGGGCAAGGAGCATGTCTGGGTCTGTAGCTTCTCCGACGCCATCGAATGCTGCTCCTGTAAAGAATGAAGAAGGCGCTAAGGATTCTCCTGCTCTCTCTGCCGGGCTAAATCAACGAGCTACGAGTCAGACAGTATCGACTCCTGGTCTTAATGAAATCGGAATGCCACCGCCCTCAACCCCTGGGCTTCCACAAAGTTACGCCTCAGGGGGCTATGCTCAGTCTTTCAACCACCAGTCTCATTATCATGCGCCGAACCCGGCTTTCGAGTCGAAGTGGAGACAACCCGGGAAGAGTAAGTCCATATAGTGAGCTATCTGATGATCCTGGCTAACGTTTCAGATGCTTCTGATGCAATGATTACCAACGTGAGTCTTGCAACACATCCGGCGTTGAATCTATTGAAACATTTCCGTATGGATCTACCACCTTCACCTACTATGGCTCAGCAGTCGATAACGATAACTCTCCCCAACACCCATTACTACCTCCAAGTGAAGCCAACGATTGCGGCATCACTTCGCGAACGACAATACAAATTGTTTGTTACCTCTGGCACTCAGCGATTACAGGCCCTGCCGACGATTCCAGGGCATCCCATTGATCCTCAACATCCTCTATTCGAGGCACGCCTTCTTCCTGGTGTTAATCGAATTGATATCGAACTTATTGCAGCTTTACCCAAAGGTGCTGCCAAAGGCCCTAATGCGCAGGATGTGGAATTGGAGAAGATTACCATTTTTGCGAACCTCATGAAATCATAGAGTAGACCTGGAATGATTCTTGTGGTGTTGTCAGTACTTCTGCTTGCTAGGGAAAATGGTGTTCCGCGAGATGGTGGACCAGGTTGGAGTTCAGTCTATTCTAGGGAGATAGAAAATTGTACACTATGAATTAATAATTGTATTAATTGAAACATTTGCAGTGATTGTTATAACATGTAAAGTGATAATGGCGGGCCGGGAGTGTCTCTTTTCAAAATTTCCTTCCCCTACTCTTTTATCTATTCTCCTTTCCCCTATCCTTTCTCGCTCTGTCCCAGATTTGTCAGCCTTTCAATTGCTCTCTGATTCTCATTTATTGGCTCTAAATCTGGACGGGAAATACGATGTACCACGTGACCCTAGGAAGCAGCTGATTACACTAGCGTAATTTCAGTAAGGTTAGCTTCGCCCACTGGCCGCAGAAAAAAGTCTCCCACTCACCGAAAAGTTCAAGGTCGGAAACATTTCATTCCCCACCGTCGAATTTGATTCTTCTTCTTCGTATTTTTCCAATTCGAAATCCAGAAGATCATTTAAAATATGGCTGATGAGGTTTACGAGGGTGCGATCGGTATCGATCTTGGTGAGTTTGCAATATCTATGAAATATAGCATCAGTGAATGCGGTCGAGTCTATGTACAATCGCTGACATCTTGATGATATAGGCACCACCTACTCCTGCGGTTTGTTCTCCTATTCAATGGCTGCATGCGAACTTTTTTCAATATACTGATATTAAACAGTTGCCAATTATGAGGGAACCAATGTAGAGATCATTGCCAACGAGCAAGGAAGCTTCACAACTCCATCCTTTGTTTCTTTCACCGACAAGGAGCGCTTGATCGGCGAGTCTGCGAAGAACCAAGCTGCTATGAATCCCCGAAACACTATCTTCGATATCAAGTAAGTGCCCTGTTCACCAGGCTCTATGGTGATTCAAAAGAGTTCATGTTGACGTAAGGCTATAGGCGATTGATTGGACGACGTTTCGATGATCCTACGGTTAAGAAAGAGTAAGGAATACCGGGGAGTAAAAGCTCCCGTTCCAGACTGTCTCATGGGTATTTGGATAATATGCTTGCTCACGAGAAATTGGGGTGCAGCTGTCTGTTTGCTCATGAGATATCGTCTCAACTCTCAAATCCGTACAAAAGAAGCAATAGCTGACTCCCCGATCTTCTAGTATTGAATCATGGCCATTCAAGGTTGTTGATCAAGAGGGGAGCCCGATGGTTGAGGTTGAGTACCTTGGGGAGAACAAGATTTTCTCTCCTCAAGAAATCTCATCTATGGTTTTGACCAAGGTAAATTGAGTCAACATTCCTCAACATTTGAAAGCATGGACTAACCTATACTGCCTTTAGATGAAGGAAGTTGCCGAAGTCAAATTAGGCAAGAAGGTTACCAAGGCCGTTATTACTGTCCCCGCCTACTTTAATGACAACCAGCGTCAAGCTACGAAGGATGCTGGTGCTATCGCCGGTCTCAATGTCCTCCGTATCATCAACGAGCCTACTGCTGCCGCTATCGCATATGGTCTTGGGGCCGGAAAGTCTAACAAGGAGCGAAATGTCTTGATCTACGATCTCGGTGGTGGAACTTTCGATGTATCCCTCCTTAACATCCAAGGCGGTGTTTTCACTGTCAAGGCTACCGCTGGTGACACACATTTGGGAGGACAGGATTTTGATACCAACTTGCTCGACCACTTCAAGAAGGAATTCACCCGCAAGACGAAGAAGGATCTTTCAAATGATCCCCGTGCTCTGCGACGTCTTCGAACTGCTTGCGAGCGTGCTAAGAGAACTCTGTCAAATGGTGCTCAAACCACTGTTGAGATTGATTCTCTTTTTGATGGCGAGGACTTTAATGCGCAAATTACCCGTGCTCGATTTGAGGATCTTAACTCAAAGGCTTTCAATGGCACCTTGGAGCCAGTTGCGCAAGTCTTGAAGGATGCTAATCTCGACAAGGGCAAAGTCGACGAGATCGTCCTTGTTGGTGGATCTACCCGTATCCCACGGATACAAAAGCTTCTCAGCGATTTCTTCGATGGTAAGAAACTTGAGAAGAGTATCAACCCCGATGAGGCCGTTGCCTATGGTGCCGCTGTCCAGGCTGGTATTCTTTCAGGAAAGGCTACTTCCGCTGACACTGCCGATCTCCTCCTTTTGGATGTCGTCCCTCTTTCTCTTGGTGTTGCTATGGAGGGTAACATTTTTGCTCCTGTCGTCCCCCGTGGTCAAACAGTCCCAACTATCAAGAAGCGAACTTTTACGACTGTCGCCGGTGAAATCCTCCTCCCTCATAAACTATCCAAGAGAAGTAATACTAACTTTTCCCAGATAACCAGCAAACTGTCCAATTCCCTGTTTTCCAGGGTGAGCGTGTTAATTGTGAGGACAACACCTCCCTTGGAGAGTTCACTCTTGCTCCTATCGTAAGTTCAATCTTCTCTTCATCAAACAGAACACGAGCTAATCATGACTAGCCTCCTATGAAAGCCGGGTTTGTCTTCTAATGCATTAACTCATGCCCATAATGCAAAGCTGATCTGATATCTAGTGATGCAGTCCTCGAGGTCGTTTTCGAAGTTGATGTCAACGGTATTCTCAAGGTTACTGCCACTGAGAAGACATCAGGACGCAGCGCTAATATCACCATCTCGAACTCTGTCGGCAAACTTTCCTCAAGTGAAATTGAGAGCATGATTAGCGGTAAATTCGCACTAAATTTTCTCTTCCTTTCGCGTACTGATAGGTTTTAGATGCCGAAAAGTTCAAGAACAGCGATGAAGCTTTCAGCAAGAAGTTCGAGGCTAGACAACAATTGGAATCATACATCTCAAGAGTTGAGGAAATTGTATCCGACCCTACTATGTCACTCAAGCTTAAGCGCGGAACCAAAGACAAGATTGAGTCCGCTCTTAGCGATGCCATGGGTCAACTCGAGATTGAAGACTCTACCTCTGATGATTTGAAGAAAAAAGAGCTTGCGTTGAAGAGAGTTGTTACGAAGGCAATGTCGACTCGCTAAACGACATTTGACTAGACAGCACATACGGAGAAAGGGGGTGTTGATGCATGATTTTATGACATGGATTGGCCCATCTGGTTTCTGACTCTTTTTCATACACTGGGTTCCTTAAAAGTCTTTGCGAGTTGCTCGTCATATGGTTAGCTCTCTGTGGTCCATTGAGATCTCCTTTCTTACGGGCATTAAAGCGTCGCTTGTAGAACAGGAAGAAGGGGAACGGACGTTAATCAAATTCCATCAAAATATCAAAAGCTCCTGGATATAAAGCCTTGAAAATGATAGTGTGAATCTAAACTGTCATCAAATTCTTCCTTTTATGTTCGTACTCCGCCCAGCTCTAAGTCCCTCAACCTCTCCGTCACATCATTCATTAGTAAACCCGTAGTCTCAGTATAACTTTCCTCATCCCACCAGTTCCCAGTCTTCAAAGTCCCACTTTGCAAATATGGGTCATGCAACAACTTTCCCAATGCTCTGAAATTCCTGCTTCCTTCCATAAACTCAAGATGTTTCTGGTTGACTCGAACCTCCAATATTCTGAGCCGACCGTTCAAAATACAGTCTTCTAAGATAGGAATCAACGCTTCTGTAAAGAAGTTCTTTGTTCCCCATCTCAAAAGGGTGATTTGAAGACTCTGGATTTGTCGTCGGTTGTCGAGGAACGAGGGGGAGAGGAAGTAATCCCAGTCATCGTTCCGCCGACGAACGATTATAGAGAAAGCGTTGCTGCTGAAGTAAAAAGGCCGGACTTCGTGGTATAGTTGAGAGTTCGTGAGCAGGAGGTTCAAGGGAAAGGAGGCGTGAGCGGTCGGAGAGTCTAGGGCAATGTATCGAGGTGCGTGGCACACTAAGATGTAGATTTTCTCTCTGATTTCTGGGGGAAGATCCAGAAAGTGGAGATGCATTTTCGAGACTGTTTGTATTAGCCAACAGTTGGAGTCCTTGCTATCTTGAAGTTGGGCAGATAGTCCTGTACACTTTGATGTTGAGTGAGGAAGAAGGCTGACAGGCGAGGCGAAAATGCCGCCTTGTCTTCAAAGTTTTATACCGAAAACATACCAACACGGCATCTCAGTTATGCGTCCACCATCAGCAATACGCGCAAATGTGCTTCAACAGCTTATACCAAGGAGGATAATTCTACCTGAAAGATCATTAACGTATGTGATCAAGCAACACATTCAATTGAGTATAAATTAACATTTCTAGCAGCCTACGAATACCAACCACCTGCTCCTCTAGACCTGCTCCTTTCACATTAATCTGCAGAAACTTCTCCTCGAATCCCATCCTCCTGAAAAAGAAAGGCAGAGCAGACCGTGAAAAAGAAGCCGCATCCGCAGACGAAACCTCCGGAATCGACGACCCTTTCGATTTCTCGACCCTCGATTCCGGAATCGAGAAGGCTCTCGAAAAACTCAAAGATGACCTATCGAAGCTTCGAACAGGAGGGAGATTCAATCCCGAGGTTTTGGAAAATGTGAGGGTGCATTTGAGTAAAGATAATAAAGCTTCAGAGCGATTGGGGGATTTGGCTCAGGTCTTGCCAAAAGGGGGAAGGAGTGTGATGGTATTGGTTGGAGAGAAGGATGTGAGTTAGTCATGAATTGTGTGATCATGGGAATGGAGACTGATGTGAGGGCAGCATGTAAAGGCTATCATTTCTGCGATTCAAGGCTCGAAGGATTTGAACCTTCAGCCGCAGCAGGACGCGCATAATCCGTCTCAGTTAAACATCCCCATCCCACCCCCAACCAAGGAATCGCGAGAACTGGCGTTAGCAGCTGCCAGCAAGGCGGGCGAGTTGGCAAATATGGGAGTCAGGAATGCGAGAGGGGCGATGCAGAAACGGCTAAGGGCAATGGAGCTGAAAAAGGCTGTACGACCCGATGATCTGAAAAAAGCGCACAAGGAAATGGAGAAGGTAGTGGAGACGGGTGTCACGGATGTCAAAAGGAGTGTAGATGCAGCGCGAAAAACGATGGAGCAGGCATGAGAGTTGTATATCATAAATTTTGTACAGTTATACCAGACTCCAATTCTATGATACATGTGTAACCCTTAAAGCGGTTTCCGTGGTGGGGCTCCTACTCCTGACTTTTGGTACGCAGCTGGAAGGAGTGACCGCAGCTTGTCCTCTAACATCTTTTTATCCGTTGGGAGATAGCTTTCGTTCAGCTTCGTATACATGTCTACCTGCCCGAGCACATCGTCCGATTCGGCAAACTTTGGTTCGTCATACTGACCAGCCGCCCAGGTTTTCGATAGGATATCCTTTTCGTTTTGAGGGAGTGTTGTTTGGGGACCAGGCGCATAACTTTCCCCAAGCTTTTCCGCCATATTCTTTCGATGTTCATCGTAGAAGGCTTCAGCAATCGCTCTCTGCTCGGTGCTCTCAAAGACTGACATCGCAGGATGACCCCAAAGCATATTTCCCATATGGTCATTCGCATGCTGATAACCCTTATTGACATTCCCAGTTCCAACCTGCATCTTACGAACCAAACTATCAACCACTCCCATCGGACTCGCAGCTACCGGCTGAGCAGTGAAACTCCTCAAAGACTCCAACGTTGTATTCGGCTCATACGGTACCTCAAACCCTCCATCCACATGATCCAAATACTCGACTTCCTCCTCTGTAAGAGGATCATATTGCACCTTCCCCTGATTAATTTGCGTGCCCCTTGTTCGTTTCCCACCTCTTCGTGCTCGTCCGCCCCGTGCTGCGCCTCGTCCTCGGCCTCCTTTTCCTCCTCGAAAGCCCGCTCCTCCTGGCCTTCCTCCTGTCCGCATACCGGCTCCGCCTGCACCACGGTTGAACGTACCGCGACCCCTTCTATTCCCGTTACCTGCTGCGGGGCCCTCGTCTACTCGTCTAATCAAGCTTGGAGGTTTTGCAGCCAGAGAACGTGCGTCGATTCCTCGAGATGGTTGGGGTGCCAATGAGGAAAGTTGATCGACTGCCTCCTGTGATCTCTGGGTACGACTTGATTGAGTGTCATCTGATAAACTGTCAGTCTTGCTCATCACGTAGACATGTCTAATTAACAAAAAGGGTCCCATACCATCCTCAGCAGCTCTTGCAACTGATATTGAAAAATGTCTCAACGACGCCGCGATTCCATCTATAGCTCGCACAGAATCAGTGGTTAGAGGTCTCCCTCGACTAATTACCGAGTGAGCATGCCATTTATACATTTTGTTGCCCCTTAATGTGAAGTTAAGGAACTTCAAATCGTTGCTCAAATAATAAAGTCGTTTAGCGTCGTAGTGGCCTTGTTGCCTCACAGCGAGCACTAGTACACGTTACGACCCCGCGTAAGTTTCCCAAATCTTCCATTATCTCTAATAATTGTAGTCCAACAGCAAACCAATATTTCAACAAAACTCTAATTTCTATGTACAGCAATCATGCTCCGCCGCGCTCCAACGGCCATTACTCTCACCACAGAAGACGTAGCAATCTACGAAGATACCCGCGCACGTGAAGCTCTACAACGAGAACAAGCTGCTCTTCAAGCACAACAACAACAACAGCAACAGCAACAGCAGAATATCACACCTCAGAAGAATCAAAATGCTAGGGATCCAAATGATGAGTTAAGGCCGTTGCCAGGTGCGAGAGTTCCGCAGGTGAAGACTAGGGAGGAGAGGTTAGGGTTGGGAGTTGGAGGGAGTTCACGAAATTGAATGGCTTGAGTGGGATATGGGAAAACATGGGTAGGAGCGAAGGGGTGAGAGGCGGGCTCGCACAAGGGTCTAACGAAAGACATGAGATTTTGAAGGATTGCATTTCTTCTACAGTCTTCGGTCTCTGTCAATGCAATTATCCACGTTAGGACCGACCACATTGCGAGATATTCTCGCCCAGCTTTTTCCGACCAAAAAAAATCAGAATATATGTCCTAATGTACAATTCACACTCCTGGATGCCCTTTCTCGTCGTATCTATCGACGATTACCATGTTGCCCCTCGCTAAATGCATGAAAATGGGAAAATAAGAGTGTTGATTGGCGGTCAAGGTTGAGGGTGAGGTGGAGGTGGTGAACCCGATGACACCTTTGTCTTGAGCTTGATCTGAATAGGTTTCTTGACCAACGCGGGAGGCGGATGTGGCGCTGAATCTGGGAGTGGTTTACGGCCAGAGTCTGGGAGAGGTTTGCGAGCCTTGGCAACAGGACTTGAAGTCGGTGCGGGGAGTGACGCCGGAGGTGGAGCTGGGGAAGCGGAGGGATTGGAATGCCCTGAAACAGCAGGAGATGGTCTGGGAGTTGGTGATTGGCCCGTTGACGATCCTACACGCTTCCATGCTCCGGGATTGGGTGGAGAACGGCGGATCGCGTCCAGTTTGTCGGGATTTAATTTGAGCTTTATCATTTTTCGGGGGCGCGGTGAGCCTACACTTGTTGAGCTATCACCTCTATCTAGAGGATGGGCACGTTTTGATGCCTTTGCTGGTGGACCCATGGAAGTACCACTAGAAAGACCTACACCAATGGAAAGTTTAACAGGAGGGTTCGGCTTTTCTTCTGGGATGAATGGTGCGGCCTTTAGGCGTGGCGGTCTGATTTTGTTGGTCTTTGTAAATTTGACGATTCCCTAGATATATTTGTCAGCGAAATTATTCATGCTTAGCGTGGCACAGATAGAAATTACCTTGCCAACTTTCTCTGCCTTCCAGTAGCGTGGTAGCTTGAGGCTGAGAACCACAGAAGTGACCCGGTCATACAGAGTTTGGCAAATATCCAACAAGTCAGACTGCTCCGACGCACCAATAACCGGAGATTTGATAGCTTTCCAAATCGCCTCTTTCAGCGCCTTGCCTCCGGTTAATTCAGCCTTCATTGCAGCCAAAGCTCCCTGGATACTAGTAGTTCGTGCAATGTAAGCCTTTCGCTCTTCGATAGTTGCATCATTCTCTTCGACAATCAAACCCCCTTCTTCGACAGCTGCAGGAGCCTCAACTGCCTTTGGACCTTGGCCAAATGCAACTGTGGCCAGGCCAAGACAGAACACCTCGAAAAGGCGATGACGAACAAATGGCGACCAATCTGTGCTCATCACACTCATTAAATAAGTAATAAGAGCGTCATTTTTTACCAAGCCAAGAACAAGCAGAGCCTCAAATGCCTTGATCCGAATCAAATCTGCTGCGCCGTCATGAGTGTATTGGGCAAACTCAACTGGATCCGCTGGTATGACTCCGGCTTTCATTAGTTTCTGTTTGCATTCTAACACTGTAACCGTGTAAATATTTTGATACGAATGTATCCACTGGTCCATGCGGCTATGTCGGTCAAGCTCTTCGATAACCATGTCACGAAATCTTGCCGGTTCGTCATCGTCTTCATCTTCATTGTCAAAAGATACAACATTCTTATCGTCCTTCTTCTGCAGTATCAGACTTTCGGTAAGTGCGGTCAAGAGGCCGGCAACCTTGTAGTTGTCAGAAAACTCATTTTGTCCGTTATCATTAAATCGAAGCTGGTCAAGTATGAACTCCCTAGCTTCTCGGGGACAGGTTCCGTCAAGACCACGAATCTGAGCCACCGCCTGAGGAATCGACAACAACACCTGATATGCAGCTCTGTCACCAAAGTCATTAGATCTTGGCATTCGTGGCTCCGGGCCTGGAAAGCAGAAGAACTCCTCGTAAGCCTTTTTGAGATGTCGCAAGCCGATCCAACCTATCTGTGGGACAGCATGAGTCTTGAGGCAATCGGCGGCCATTGTACGGATACCATGGAAGTATCGTGTGTCCATCAACGTCCTAATAAGAAAAGTCGCTGCGAGAGGATGTGCAGGCTGGCTTTTTAAATATAGAATCGATTCTTGTTGAGCAACAACATCGCGATCTTGCTGAAGCTGTGAAATCCACATATAGCCAGGCATGCCTGGAAAATCCTTCGCGCACAGCCATTCAAAATCAGCATCAATTCGAATCCACTCATAAGATTCTTGCTCCATACTAGTCTGCATTTTATCATCCCAGTCAGTCAGACCCCATTCCTGAGCCTCTTGCGGGCTCTGGAGAATGTCTCCTAAACAATAGTATAAGGTGTCTTCCCCAGGTTCTGCATTTAGATCGACGGCGCCAGCATTTGCCCTTTCTCTCTGGCGACGGGAGCGTTTCAGACGTTTGTATTTGGTATTGTATGGTATCTCAAATTGGCCAGTACCATCCCTAATTTCTACTATGTGTTCATAGGGTGTTCCATCAGCTTCATGAATTCGAATGGTCATTGGACCTGTGAACAGAGGCTGGAAATCGCCAGCGTAAATTTCGTTGATTTCCTCCTTTAGCTCCCTCTGAAAATTGGATTTCGTGAGGATGTTCTGCTGAGCAACATGCTTGTCCTGGGTTTGACTAATTCTCATTTCCACACAGAGCCGTTTCTTATTGAATTTCTGAGTAATATTGAATCGAGGGCATCCAGCTCTCATCACCCACTGGTTCCAAAATGGTTCGGTTTGCCGGTATTTAGTGATCTTTTCACACATTTTTCGAAAAGATTCTGTAGAGAGGACACTATCCCCTGCACCACCAGTATTTGCGCCCATGATGATTTTGCTGATAACGCGCGTGAGACCCGCTGAGCCCGAAGCTTTAATAATACGTTTATCAAGAATATACATGACGAGCGGAGCCTTAAGATGCATGAAGTCGTATTCGAAAGAGCCAAGATTTAATATCACCCCAAGGCCATACAATGGAGGTCGCTTAATATCCAATTCCACTAATTGGTCTGCCAAAGTTTTCTGCCTGAATTGGTAGTCGTTGTTGCCAAAGAGGCTCTTCATGAAGAGACCAGTCATGAAGTGTGAAAGTCCAATTGTGACCCATCTATCGGGAGCTTCATTTGGTACCACACTGACTCCCATCCACTGAGTTGCTACCGCGTGAGCGAGAATCCTGACAACCTCTTTCTCGGTATCGATGATGTTCGGGGGAAATAATAATCGATTACTGCACAAAGACATAGACGCTGTATGCTCGACATCTCGGACTTGGTCATCGACAAACACAAATTTAGCCTCATCAAAGGGATAACTACCATAGGCAAGGGTAAAGAAGTCCAGTGCATGAGGAATCATCATACAGGAGTTACGGACTTCGTCTCCTCGTCCAGGTAGACAGTAGCCCCAGACAGCGGTGGATCGTTGGCCAAGCTTTTCATCGTCCTCGTCCTCGCGGTATTCGGATAGGTCAATCTGTTCGAATGGGCCTACAGCAAACCCGATGTGCTGTGCTGCCACGACGGTCTTGCAAAGAAAAGATACTATCTTCTTGGAGCTGTCCTCGATGTCGACCTTTTCGTCAATCATCTCCCCTGAACATACAACCGTCATCTCTAGCAGCTTTTCTTCATCACTGAGTGGGACTTCGTACTCGTCAGTCGAAGATAGCCCATTGATTCCACTCAGAACTCCATTTGCTTGGCCTTTCTTATGATGATGGTGGTGGTGATGGTGAATTTTGCGCTCAACAGATTTTCTTGTCAACGCATCGCCCAAAGTTCGTGAACACTTGATAGAGATCTCCCAGGTGCACCTCATTGCAGGATCATCAATACATGGGAAGAGACACGAAGCAGTGCCTGGATCCATGGAGTGCCTAGTGTATACATGTGGAAATCGAGCGTCTGTATCTGCCAACCCAACAAAATGTAATCCTTCCCTAAATTTTTTGACTGAGAACGGTATGGAAATGATCAAGGGCTGAAATCTTGCCGACTGCTCCGCCGCAGTCTTTGGCGTCAAGGTCGACGTTGCCGACTGAGGATCGGTGACTCCATTCACGGCCAAAGATGAGGTTCGAGCTATTGATGCGCCGATGGCTCGATTTGTAACAGCAGTGGCGGCATTTTCGGAAAAGGGATCGACTTCTTCGATATAAACTCTGTCGGGGACTGTGATTTCGAGAGCTCCTTCTGCTCTTGTATCCTCTTCTATCAGTGGAGATATCCTATCCTGTTGTATGTGATATTGATTTGCGGTCCATAGAATATGCTTGGGGAGATCCAATGCATGCATTGGGTCTTCGTAATTTGAGATAGCGACATGGCCGTTGACCTTGACCTGATCTAACGATATTGTGCATTGTCGCGCATCGATCCTGATGGCGTGGAGGTCTCGACGCTGGGGTAAGATGGTAATTTCCGTGCGCCCAGACAGGCTTTGAGTGGAGAATTCAATATCAAGCTCGATGGACTGATGCGATACTACAAATCCATATTCTGGCACCTTGGGAGCCGTTGCGGCGGCAGGCTCCATTTCGAGGAGCAGGCCAGGCATGTCGCGATAGCTTCGCAGTCGATCGAGGTCCAGCAACCCTGGCGCGTCGAGACCCTACTACAAAGCTTTCATGGGTTTTCCAGAGCCCCAAGCCCTTTCCTCCCCACCGCAGGTATGCGCTTCGTTGTGTTGCGATGCAGTATGTATTCAAGGATGATTTCTGGTGCTAGTCGCACAGATCCAGAGGCTCGCAGTCTATGGACTATTCCTAAGGTTCGTTATGGTTCGTTTGCGCCGGAATCATATGCAACTTCGAAGGCGTCGCGTTAATCAAGTTGTGTTTGATTTCCGGAAAACAATATGTCAAGGAAATTTCACGAGGTTGAAAGCAGTTCACTAGGCTGCGAGGCAGCGCTCAGAGTGAATTGCGAATTTTGATTCAATCCAGAGACAATTTCAAGTTTGATTATTTTACTATCTCTTTGGCCTCTAAATTACTCACGTCTCTATAGAGCATGATACCTTTCTTCAAAGCTTTGAGCCCCAGATATGATGGTGATACTTACTCCATACAGCCTCCTTCGAGGCTGAAGACCTCGTGCTAGATTTTTAGCGGGCCACCTCGTCTACAAGCTTGCTTACTGTCGCTTTTCCAGAGCCTCATAGGTTTGACTATTTGGCTGAAGATACCAAAATCCTGATATGGTGATGGGAGAACAATTCCTTTTTTTGGCTAATAACACTACAAGAGTACCATAGCCTGATAATACAGCAGCTCATCATAAACAAAATCTCGCCATGCCCAACGCCAATGCTGCTCCGCCAGGAGCTCCAATTATACAACGAAGACCAGCCAAATGAAGCACTTTCAAGTTGGCTTTCTTTTCCCGCCCATATGTTCAATGCTAGTCTTTACTGACTCTCCGGACTCGCCGTTTCCCCCTAGCATGTGCTTTTAAAAATTCTGGCTCCTTACATTCCTCCGGCAAATCGAAATCCGTCTCAGAGACCTCTGGAACTGGATGACCCCACGCTGCAACACTCCTTCCGCTTCTTCGAGTCCTTCCCAATGCTGCCTCTCTTAGGTACGGCTTGGGAAAGAAAGATACGAAGTCTTTTTCCAGCTCGTGAACGGGAAGCGCTATCGGCTCCACCTTTGGCCGTCGTTCTGACCTCGGGGCATGTACAGGTGCTGATCGTGCGATAGCTTCCTCATGTAATTGCCTAGCAGCGGAAGCGTCTACATCGCTGTAATCAGGCGGGTCTCCATCACTGACATTCCCCTCATCGTCTTCATCATCTTCTGCCTCTTGGGTCTCTGCTTCCGCAATCGCTAATTCCTTCGCTAATTTCCGCCGCTTCTCTTCGTCTCTCCAGGTGCGAAACTTTTCCAGGATCGCCTCACAACCCTTGATGAAATATATCCGTGCTGGCTCGTAGTCTTTCTTTTTACTATCCGTAATACCACTAACTCCCATTAATTTCAACCAATCGTGACCCTGCAGCCCCTCCAATAATCGCGTTACTTGGTCCTTCTCATGCTGTGCTCGACCTTTATCTGTATTTCGAATGCTCTTTTCTTGGCGTTCAGGCTTCCGATGGATTGACTCAAAGTATTCGTCCGATAGGGGATCCGCTTCCTCTCCATTGCGCCAGTGTGTCTCCAAAAAGGAGAAATCTACTCTCTGAGAGTCGTGCAAATCTTCGAAGAGTGAGTCGGGAAAGTCTTTGAGGTCATAATCGTGGGCTTCGCCGTTCGTCTTCCTCGCTTGCTTTGCAGATGCTTTGGTACTGTCGACAATAATTATGGGAGTATCGAAGTTCAGTATGTCTGCCGCGGATTAGCATAGTTGAATCAATAACTTCTAGATATGTAACTCACGATCTTCCTTCGGCTCATTTCCAATCACCTCATCGTACTCAGGAAAATACGCCGATAAGTCACTCTTAAACCTCGTGCCCTCTTGTGAACGTAACTTCCGCTTTTCGTCTTTGTTGAGGTCCGCCGCAATAGGTTGTAATCTGTCGAGCTCATGTTTAATTCCTTGGACGACTTTCTCGTGGTGGGGTTTACGTGGTGGTGAAGGTGCTCGTGGCAATGTGTTTGTTGTTGGTGGAGGTTCGGATCGCTGAGGTGGAGGAACGTCCTTCGCGTTCACCTTGGTGACGAGGGATCGTTTTGGAAGAGCATGAGCCTTTGGTCGAGCGATAATTTCGACTGCGAGCTTTGCTTTCTTATGTTTAAGGGCTTGCTCATCGTTATCTATTGAATCTGGGACTCTGGGGCGTTTTCTCCCGATATTCGAGAGCTGCTGCGTGCTGTGTATGCTGTCGTTGTTGCCTGAATGGACAATACCGTTTCTTCGTGATGATCTGGTGTTGAGGCCTTCATTTCTCTTGGAGGATCTGAGTGAGATAGTAGCCATTGGCGCTTTTCTATCTCATTGTCCCAGATATCGAAGTAGAATTAATGTCTTATTTCTGAAGAGGTGTCAATGTTTTGCGCACTTCTCAATAAGTAGACGAGGCAGCATAGGTAAGAGCAACAGGGAAGCAAAGATGCGGGCTCTAAAATTCACGCGACAATGCGCCAGCCTTTCACTCATATGTTTAGAGGTAATTGTTTGTCTAACAATTGACAAGCAATTCGTAGTTGGAAGTGAATGAAATACAATCACGGAAATGGGCAATCACGGGTTCGCAATCAGTAAAACCAACATCGCTTTAACAACGCTACAACCAGAAATAAACACATCAGAGCGTGACTCTTGGCGGCGAGGCAACATGGACAAAGGCAATCAAAACCTAGGGTGCAGCATCATTCTGGATAGATGGCATGTCGAAGCAATTGATGAAGAATTGAAGAGCAATGTATTCTGTCGTCAAGCTGCAAATATATTCCAATTGGCCGATCTCGCTAACCTCCCTTTCAAGTTGAACTCCTGAAACTCTGCCCGCTAATAATAAATATCTACATTGGGTATACAATTATATATCATCAATCCTTATGGATCTCTCGTGCCTTTTGGAGCAATGGCATTCTCAGGACCAGGGCCTGGGGCCTGGATATCAGGATCTTTCTCCTCTTCTTTTGTCTCTCCCTTGGGCCTATGCTCTTCAATGGTATCTTCATGTTTTGGCGTTCTTGGTCTAATATAAAGCTTATGCAAGAGCTTTATGTTAGCTTTGTTAGCTTCTCGGTCCTCATCCTCTGCTTGTTGTTTCAATTCGAGGAAACGCCTCTCTCTCTCTGCACTCTCCGACTTGTCACGCTCTTCTTCCTCCCTCTTTGCCAGCTCTTCGGGCGACAAAAGCCTGTCTCTTCCATGCGTAAGCTGCTTAACAATTTTCTTTCCTCTTCGGCGGGCCTTCACGTAGGCTTCCAATCCCACCAGAATGGCGTAAGAACGAGATATTGAAACATGGCTCATATCAACTCCTTCGTCCTTTAATGAGTGCACGAATGCTCTGAAGTTCGAGACTACAAAAGTCAGCAGGTATTATAAGACAAGCCTCCCACTATTTGTTTACCTGGAGGACGATAATGCCCACTTAGGGGACTCAGCTTCGAGAGCCTTCCATTCTTAACCTTGATCAAGCCGGCCGCAGATATTCGAGACCCGTGAAGAAATGACGAATGTTGAAAGGCACCCGATTGCTTGATACCAACATACAGTCGAAAACTTGTGTCGGCCACAAATATCCACGTATTCTTTTTGACCGAGCCCCGAAGCAGTTTGTTGAAGATTGTGGCTGCTGAAACATGCTTCACTTTCTTCATACCTTTTGACTTGTCAAATTCAGGTGTGGCGTATTTGTTGGCCCTGGATGCTTCATCATCTGCTTCATGGTCCTCGTCCCCCTCGCTAGATTCCGAAGACGAGTTACTTGTGGGGTCGTGAGCATGGTGAACGTCTGCTTCTGCCTTCACAGGCGCAAAAGCAGGCGCATCATCCGTGTCCGGAACAATGCCGTGTATACTATCCTTGTACTTCTCCGTGGTGTCTATACGCGCGCCATTCTTTGCCCAGCATAATCGGCCCTCTTTGTCTATCTTCACCAGATAATCCATTCTCTCCTCCTTCGAAAGGTATCTCACTTGCTCTTTATCAAGTCTTTCCCGAGGACATCCCTGGCAGTCGATAAATCTTCCCTCTCCATAATCTAACCAGTAGAAGAAATTCTCTTTCGTATCCGACTTCTTCCACTCTTCATGATACGTCCTCAGATTTGACCCATAACGATGCTTTAGATCGACCATCTCCAAGAAATACTGCAGATCCATCATCTTTGCTGCTCTCTGTCTTTTTGCGTTTTCCTCTACCCGTCTTTTCCGGCGGGCTTCCCGCTCTTGTTCTGGTGTATTCTCGTCCTCTTCACTACTCGAATTACTCGAGTCTTCGTCGCCGCCAGCCCTCCTAGCAATCATGCCAACTTTCTTCCAATTCTGCTTCGCGGCGCTGGTTTGTGGAGACCCATTCGTGCTGGGAGGTTGATCCGGTTTGCCAGTATCCATACTCGCTCTCGATTTCGGTTCTGTGGCATGTCTATACCGTGCCTCCTTGACCTAGAAATTTGGGAATCAGCATTGCGTTAAATACTAACATTTGGAGAAACATTTGTTTGAATACGTACAGCTTCAAGCCACCTCGTACTCGGATCTAAGCTCATTCCCTCCAACATCCTCCTTTCCCTATGCCCCCTATAATTTCTCTGAATAATGCCCGCCGCCTTCCGCCTCTCCTCCTCACTCAGCTCTCCGTGCTCCTCACTCAATCTCTTCATAATAGCCTCTTCCTCCTTATGTTCCTGCACCGTCGAAATCCTCGTTAAAGTTTCTTGCGATGGAGGGACTAAACTATCCAAATATTCCTTATGACTGCGATTGGACTTTATGGAATTCTTGGTGGAGACAGAGACCTTAGATGCGAGATGTGTTGGATTGTGAGACTCTTGTATGCTACTGCTGATGACCGACGCAGAGGGAGGCGCCATAATGCAGCCACGCTGCCAAGATCACTGCTGCGCAGCAAGCGCAGAGTGACGGATTCTCGGCGGGGTAAAGTAGTTATACGCGACTTAGTGAAATGCCGATAAGAATTTAGCTGCTGAGGAAATATGGCGCAGGCTTGCTAGCCATACGTAGTGCTGCAGCAGTTCGATGCGGAAGGGATCTCAGAAATATGAAATGTTGATGGGACAAGTATGATGGATGCCAGAATAGAAGTCTGGGTTTGAAGATTAGAAACAGCGCAGATGAACATGTTGCAAGCGCGTGGACAAGCAGAAAAGTGGCTGGCACTTGCATGTTTGAAACGAATAGGTTTCCTTACTCGTCCTTCTTGCAGCATCTCGCACTAGGAGATAAAACTGCCTGCTTTTGAAGTCCTGTTGGATGAATCCCAGTTTGCTCATAGGTAGGCTTGGCCTCTTACGCGTTTCTTGAGCTTCGTTCCTGGCAGAGTATGACGTTGCTGCTGATCTCGGTTGACAGACTGTGTGTCACCTTGCCCCTCGATCGGGTGAAACCAAGCTCTGGTTAAACCAGGAAAACTTCGTTTGAATAGATCCCATTCAAAGGCTTGATCCGACGGAGTTGATGGGTTGGCTTTAATTGGATTGAAGGAGGTCGATCATCTGCTTACATTGAAATATCAGCAATAAGTCAAATGTTTCTAGTAATTTATGGTCTTTAATATGTATATATACAAAATGACCAGAGAACTCAACACCTAATCAAAATGCCAATAACTCGCTCTTGATATCAACGCCCTGCCCATGCTCAAAATGCTTTTCTCGCACTAAAATGCCCTAGACACGTTGAAAGGAGATTATCTATCAACTCCCACATGCATAACTTCGTCCTTCTAAAAAGAAGTAATTAAAAGTAGTCTCCCAGAATCATAATCATTATGAACGACTGTCTCCTTGGTGATAATGCAAAATCACACTGTAACTTTGAAATCAACGTTTGCTTCCATCCCGTCTGTTTAATGCACTTAATCTACTCTCTTCTCGGACCCACGGCCATTGGCTACCTTCGCAGCACCATTCAAAGCCCCAGCTTTCTCTTTGTTGGCATTGAGTTTCTCTGTAGGAATTGTCAAGCAGTTGATGCCTAGATATTCGCAGATGCTGTTGATGACAAGGAACGCCCATCTGAAGTAGACAACCACGGCGAAAATGAAGTATGCTCGGAGGTACCATAGTTCTACGAATACACTGACAGCTGGAAGCCCGATGCGAGGTAAGTTCCCCAAGATAGCACCGCCAACAAGAGGAGTAAGCATGACGGTCCAATATGGGAATGGCTGTCTGGTAAGGTGAGCCAGTATGATTTTGGTAGTCATTCTGCCAAAAACGAAGGACATCGTCAGGCAGAACAGAACAAGTCGATTCTCGGCCATCAAAGTAGAGTATGGAGAAAAGAGCCAAGCTCCGATGGAAAATGTGAAGACTAGCATGGGAGTCCACTCGAGAAAAACGGGTAAAACGGGAAGGTTGGCACTTCGTCGTGCCTTGATCACGTTGAGCACGCAGAATGGGACATGCGCTCCAAACAATGAAACCACAAGGATTGGTACCCAGAGATCCCTCACTGAGTAGGTACCAAAGAACTCATGATATCCGAAGAAATAGTGATGTCCGACTAGGTCCGTGATGCGATGGGTCCAAATCCCAGGACCATAATATCCTGAGAGAATCATAATCAAACATGCAAGAATGAGTCCTTCCGTGGGGCCGTTAAAAACACCGAGGTATAACGTGTGGGTGTGATAAGTTTCCCAAGTCGAGAAGAACATGGGCAAACAGGGGATTAAAGCGGTGAAAATTCCTGCCCGGGACGTTCCCAAGCCCATAGCTGCCGTCTCGCATAGGCTGCCTAGAGTGCAGTTTAGAGAGTCAATTCCATGATCAAAGAGTTCTCCGAGACCACTTGACGTCCCAGTTCTGCGCGCCTGCTTGCCGTCCACATTGTCCATAGTCGAATACATCCAGAGACCGAAAGCGAAACTGTAGTACAACCATGACGGACCCTAATGGAACATAGCGAGTCAGCACTATATTTCTGTGTAGATCTATGTAGAGAAAAACGTACAGGCCCTACTAGATCCGGCATCCATATTTCCAGACAGATTACATTGGAGATGATGAAGAAAAATCCCAACAATGTGACCATATTTGGAGCCAGCCATAATGGCAGGAGTTCCACAAAGGCATTCCACTATATTTTCTCAGCGATTTATTAAGGTTTTTCGGGCTTTGGTAGCGTACGTAGTGCTTGAGGATATAATTCGAGATAAGGGACTTGTCAACCGAGGAGTACTTGTAGGACTTCAGGTGAACAAGCGCTTCTTCAGACACGCACTCGTGTGCAGCCTGTTCTGTTGGTTCACATTCTTATTAGTGAAGTTCTGGCAATCATAATAGCAAATTTTCTTACTTTTACTGGGCGCCATTGGAGTTTGCGGTGTGGTGACAGGAGCTGGTAGCAGAGGTTGCTTCTGCACCGCTGTTATATCTAAAGGCCGAATCATAAAGAGTAGTCGGAATACGCTCCGACTCGGCGAGATTCAGGTTTCTAGATTCAAGGAATAGGCGCAACTGATCATCGATACATTTTCCCGGATTTTGTGTAGTAGAACGAAAGCGGATTGCCGGTTATATGAACTTTCAGATTCGTTAAATTTGTGAACCCTTGTCCTTGTGTTGAGTCGTCATCTACCTAGATTCCTTGGCATCGACACGTGAAGTCGCCTTTTGGACGAGAGAAGTCAAATCACAATGATCAATTAGATACCCAGAATCGGCAAATTTTTTGCATCTAATTACCTAGGAAACTGCGTTATAATCTGATGGGCCTAAGGCTCGGCCCCTACCTTAAGATTTCGAAATTCACTCAAGTTGAGCTATTAGTACATTAGGGGCATGAGATGTCTTCTTCATTCCACAGAGCCTGTCAGGACACTCTTTTTTACGACCTGTCAAACCCATAAAAGGGATTGATTAGGATCCTCCAAAGGTATGTATGGCAACCAGTCTGCTCATCCAAGGAATAATGTACGAGAGACATTTGGGCAATAGCTACCTAGGCACTGGGAAGTATTCATATCCTTCCAATTAAGCTATATTATTGAATATTGTGCAGCTCCATCTTCTCAGCTTCATCATTGATTAAATAGAGGCTGAACCCTCTCCTTCGTTTTCATCGCTCAATACGCCAACGGACAAAATCGCTGAATGCAGAGTAGCAGCAAATTTTCCAAATCGCTAAACATAACTTCAATCCGAAACAACAGCCAGCAGAAACCAAGACCAGAAGAAGGTTTCCTCCAAGATCCATTTTACAAGACCAAGGCAGAATCCATGACAACAAATTCAAGATCATTTTACATGATCAAGGCGAACCCAGCAAAGACACCAGCGAGCACAATGGCAAGGCCGTAACTGCGTCCAACATCCAAAACGGCTTTAGAGCCACTTTTCTTGGTATCACTGCTAGCACTGCTGGTGCTGCTGCCACTGCTAGCAGATGTTGCTGTTGCAACGGCTCCTCCTCCAAGACCGGTGAAGACCACGCCCGCAGTTCCGCTTGTAGCTCCAGCAGGAACTCCAGTAGAAGAAATGGTGGAAGATGTGCTTGTAGCGTTGATTCGAGTTGGGTTCTGGGCTCCGCAAGGGTGATCGTCCCTGCATGCACTCTGGCATGCTGTATCTCCACTGCCGCACGAGTTCACGCATTGATTCCCGTATTCTTGGCATTCGAAAAAAGGTATTGTTTGTGAGTAGTTGGCAACGTTCGGGGTGTAGCCATTTCCGCAGACACAGTCGTAAGTAAGGGTGGTCTGCTCAAAGTTAGCAAAGGAAGCGCAATGGTGGAATATAGGAGATTCTCACAGCATCGCAGTCATTTGCGGTTGTTGTCGAAGCATCTGCACCTTGATTTTGGAGGCAAAGCAATGGACAAGATGAAATTTGGGCTTGGCACCAGTTTTCTGCAAAAGTCAACAACTTATTTTGAAAGCTGATTGGAAAGTGAACACACGACGAGTGGCCAGTGGCACGCTATTTGGGTCGATCGAGTATTGAGCTTGTGCGTTGAGGGAGAAGATGGCCGTGGCTACGAGCGCCGCAGAGAGCTTGAATGAAGGCATCTTGAGCTATTGAAGGTTCGATGCGAATTGAAGACGAGAGGAGCTGTTCGAAGATGAATTGATCTCTGGAACATTGTCAATTTCTTGATCACATTGACCCAGAAGAAATACTAATGGGTCTGTGGAATGTGACTCGAAATAATCATACCTCTAGGACCCAAATTTGACACGAAGGTAACTTGAGAACGAACGAGCGAGTTCTCAATAAACAGAACGAGTGTTAGAAGAGAAGAAGAATTATGTATATGGTATGTATATTCAAAGTACCAAGCGAATGTCTGGGGAGAACGAGAGATCAAATTGAGAGGGTGGAATGAGCTTGAGCTGAAGGAGAGGACTTTCCGCCCTTTTAATAATGATCCCCGAAGACCTCCTCCATAACCGACCACCCTCAATCAACAAAATCGCCCAAATGCAGATATGGCGCCTGTGCTAAAGCCACCATTAAAGACGAAGGTAACGTAAAGAAGATAAGCGTTGTGTGTATTGGCCAACCACGGAGGTTGGTTAAGATCCAGAGCCCTGCAGAATGCTTGGACGTGCCGATGGTAGCGCGATATTGTCCATCAACTTTTTCCCTCAACTTTCCATCTTTAGAACATCTCACATGCTTAAATGTTCGTATTGATGCATCCACGAGGATGGGAGACCATCAGGATCTCTTATCCAGAGCTCCACCTCCCCTCTTTTGCCACCTTCTAAGATCCATTAACGAAGCCAGAGGGATCCATAAGTACGAGGGAAAGCAAAAAGTTTAAAGTTGTCGCTGAGATTATTGACGGGGGTTTGCATACAAGACGAGTGAGACAGGGGCCGAATGGCGCTGCTCTCTTGGGCTAAGCTTCTACTCGTGAACTAAAGTCAACTTTAAAGAGCCCAAATCAAGATCTCCGCATCGCGTGTTTTACCTTGCACTCCATTACATTTTGACAAGTCAAAAGACATCGCATCGGCTCTCAGGATCTCCATTCCATATTACCTGATTGTGCGAACTCAGCAACACCAAAAGTGGCGGCGGGACTCGTGGATTTCAGCACGCTGTCTACGACAACCTGCAGGAACCTGGGTTAGCCTTCAATTAAGAAAACCCACCAAGAAATCCTGCGACCTGTCGCAGCCCGTCCCAGATGGATGGAGTCTAACCCCAATATACCATCTGGCAATGGAGTTATGAATGGCGAGGCTGTCGCTGGGGCGAGCAAACTTGGACTTGATACAACTACGTCAGCACACCGGAATCGACATATCGAGGCCACTTCTCCAGTCACTTCACCTGAAACAACCCCGCCATACTGGGTTCAATCCCATCAACGATCTTTTTCGAATATATCCATTGAGTCGGTTACCGCAGGCATCACTCTACAAGACAACACTGATGGGGCGGATGCGAAGAACAGCGCATGTTGGGCGAAGAGCGCCTATATCGAGGACTATGTTCTTGTGAACGAACGCAGGACAGGCATCGGAGCTTTTGTAGTCTGGAATATCACAGTAGAAACTCTGCGTGTAAGACTATTCTTCAGTCACTACGGTCTTCAGAGTAAAATGCTGACGCAGAATAGGGTTCTTCCTTCCGCATACGAAAAAGGTACTCCGAATTCGATGACCTCCGCCATAGACTACTCCAAACATTTCCTAACTCCGAAGCTGCGATGCCCTCACTGCCTCCGAAAAGCGTAATCTCAAAGTTCCGGCCCAAGTTTCTGGAAAATCGAAGGGTCGGGCTACAATACTTTCTCAAGTGAGCGCAATTTACATACGGTATGCTACTTTTAACTAATGTTTCTAGTTGCATTCTCTTGAACCCGGAGTTCTCTGGATCACCTGTGCTCAAAGAGTTCTTATTCGAGTGAACATATTACACCAATTTATACATACGAAGCTTATACCTTGGGTTGCGGCGTTTTGGGGACTTTGGCATACGTTGGAAAGCATAGCGGTCAGGCGATGTTTGTTTTTGGATTAATGTACGAATATAATAACGAATTGTATCTATCTCTCGTTGTGTCAACCCATCCTCCACCGACGCAGCTTCTTTTGGGACTCGAGAGTCTTCTCAACGACGCCCATGCCAACCAACAGCGAGAATGCTCGTTTTGAAACCGCCTGAAATCCTTTTCTCATGATTGATCGCCTGCACAGATCAAGTTGTCCCACGAGAAGTAAACGACAAAAAATAGAAGTTGCTCGACTACTCAGCCTCGTGAGCACGTGCTGATATGTTATCGTACTTAAACGTCATCGACGATTTAAATGGTTGAGATCAATGATTTATCATCTATCTTTCCTTCCCTTTTGAAACTTGAAATCTCACTCTATATTTCTCAATCCTCTCAATATCAACCGAGATGGCGCTTGCACCCAAATTCGCCGGTCAGAAGTTCTCTGCCGCCAATGCTCCAACTCTCCACACCATAGAGCTATACCTAGACTATGTCTGCCCCTTCTCAACCAAGATGTTCAACACAATCTACACATCTGTCTTCCCTCTTATTGAAAAGAAATACGCTTCCCATGTTCAGGTCATCTTCCGTCAGCAGATCCAGCCCTGGCATCCCTCTTCAACACTTGTCCATGAAGCTGGGGTTGCCGTCCTCAAACTTCAGCCTGCTAAGTTCTGGGCTTTCAGCAAGGTAAATTTCGTTGACCTTGAGTCTCGTAGGATAAGGTCTATACCTGGAGCTCTGTGTTAACGTTATAAAATAGGCTCTATTCGACGAGGCCGAGTCATTCTACGACGTCAACATCGTCAACGAAACCAGAAACAAGTCTTATGAGCGCCTAGCCAAGATTGGCGGCCAAGTAGGAATCGACGAGAAAGAACTACTGAAATTGTTGTGGATTGAGGATAAGCCAGACAAAGATGGTAGTCTCAATAACGGCAATGGCGTGACGAATGACTTGAAGGTATTGGTCAAGATGAACAGGATGCAAGGTGTCCATGTTACGCCTACAGTGGTGTTCAATGGTGTGGTGGAGAATGGCATTTCTTCGAGCTTTACTGGAGAGCAGTGGGAGGAGTGGTTGGAGAAGAATGTCGTTTGACTCGAAGATTTGGAAGAGAAAGAACGTCCCGCCGGAGGGAAATTATGAATTACGAAAGCAACAGAAGGGACGACGTAAAACCTTATGAACACAATCACTTTTAGGCACCCGTTTCAATGAATCTCAAATCTCCGGCGTGATGGCGCATCAGCAGCGCCTTGATTCCCCCAAGCCTCCCCTCAAATTGGGCGTAGCTGACAGATATATCCCTCGGAACTCTCAGCTTCTGGGAGAAGAATACAGGACTAATTATGAAGGAGAGTCTTCCTCGCAACATATACCAGCCGCTGCAAGGATCGCCGGCAAGCTGTCCAGATCCACTCTTGGGATTTGAAAGAGATCTAGAGCCAAAGGGGGCTTGGATTTCTTCTATTGTCCTAATTCGTCAAAAAGGAGAGTTTTTAAGATAAACGCGCTGATCAAACTTATCCCCGATCTAGAACCTCACTAGATAAGCATGACAGAAGTTTGAGCCGCCAAGTGGCCGCTCTCCTTGAGAAGTACAACTCCAATCTCCAGTGCGCTTGTTTTTCTGGCTGGGCATCACGTAAAATATAGCATTGTTTGGATTTAGTCAACGGGCTGTTCCCGCGGCCCTAGCTTTTTCTCGGGCTCTCAGGATTCGATCCTCCTGCAGCCGTTTCAAATCCTTAATCAGACTTTGACTTCTTAACAGCATTGTCCGTGACCCTTTCTCCGTTGCTTGCCTGACATTCAGTTCAATTCACGTTGTCTGGCGCGTATCTCGGAGCCATGGTCTCTTCAGCCTTGCCCTCTTTACCTCTCTTCTCCTCTATTCTCCCTTTTCTTGCGACTCTCGCATCTTCAGCCACCGTCCCTACAACATGTTATGTTCTTGATGGCACTCGAGCCGCAAATGCGGGCTTTCGATGTGATAATGCGACGACAGGCCATAGTTCATGTTGTGCACCCGGAGGGGTCTGCTATTCGAATGGCGTCTGCCAGCAGAGTAATGGCGATAGCCAGGACTACTTGCGAGTAGGATGTACAGACAAAACCTGGAAAGACCCCGCGTGTCTGGACCAATGCAAGACTTGTAAGCATAGTCTCTCAGTCTTCTTCAAACAATCACATAGCTAACTCTCCCAGTCGCAAACGATTCAACAGCAGGAATCAGATTCTGTAATGGCGCAATCACATCTACAAACCAATACTGCTGCGACGACGGCACAAACGGTATCGGCAGCTTTGCATGCTGCAATACAGCCTCCGACATATTCGCCATAAACCCCATCGCCACAATCCTCGCTCTAATACCCCTAACCTACACCAGCACCTCTTCCTCTTCCTCCTCATCCTCGTCCTCCACATCCACATCCCAAGCCACAACCCCCGCCACTCCCACACCTTCAACGACCACCTCCACCCTCGCAGCGAGCTCCTCTCCCCCTGCCTCCGAAAACAAAGGCAGCAGCACAAACAGCGCTGCCATTGGAGCAGGTGTGGGCGTGCCAGTCGGACTCCTCTTAATCGCGGTCATCTCCTTCTTTCTCTGGCGGCATAAGAAAAATGCAAAGAAGCAGCAAGTTATAGAGTTGGAGAATGATCGCCCCGGAAATAAGGGGTATGTGAATAATTATATTCCGCCATTAGTGGAGGCGGGTGATTCGGTTGGTGTAGCTGAGAGGAGAAACGGGGATGGGAAGAAGACCCCGATTACATATCTCGGGGGGAGACAGGAGTTGGAGGAGGAGAGGGCGGTACATGAAATGGCTTGATAGGGGAGTTTAGCATGGGTTTGGGAGTTATCATGTTGTAATGGCTATCTGTAGTAATAGAAGCATACGATACCAAGAATAGCGTGTCCCTTGACATTTCTATCGCTACTGTTAGTATGTGCATTGGCATCGAAAGATTGAGGCTGCAATACGAACATCTTCATTATTGAGGTCCGGTTCCATAGAAGGCGCTCTGGAATCCATCCTTTCCTAACGGGCTCGTGGCACGCTCAAGAGGCATGAAGTTCAAAGAATTCTAAGCAGATTCCACATTATTCTATTTTCCAAGCCATACAATATCTCATTCGTTATGTAGCAGACGGCTATCATGCCGTATCTCATAAATCATTTAAAATCCTCGCTCGTATCGCCGAAATGGTAATGGGCCCTCTAAGTAATCTACATGCGAATGCTAAAGCCCCTCAAAAAGCCCATGCTAAATATAATGTGGACCCAATACGCATGCCAAGAAGCACGCTCCTAAACAGTGTCTTTCTTTCCACGCCGGTAAATGCAAAGATATTATAACTCCTTTACCTGCATTGTATATGACGTCCCCCCGTTCGTTGTTGCCGGTGAGAGATGCATTTCTATATTTAAATAAATATTTTCTGGACTTCTGAGTAAAATTTTCGGAAGATGTCGTTGAGAACTAGGTCAACGAATTCGCTATTGGAAGAATGTGTGAGACTCCGTCTATTGGAGGGGGTGTGTTGCTCTTTCCGACTAGTTCTTCGATTTTAGGTATGAGCTCTAGGATCCTAAAGGGTTTGGAAACGACATCGTCCTATCACCCGTTAGTCCTGGATATCTTGAATTCATGAGCAGGTAAGCTTACCATGCCAGCAGATATAGCGCTCTCAATCTGCTCAAGACGAGCATTCGCCGTTACTGCTATAATAGGCACATGCTTGACAATAGTCCCAGTAGACTCAAGGTCCCTAATCGTCCTGGCACAAGTGAGACCATCCATCACCGGCATCTCTAAATCCATCAAGATGATAGCAAGGTCCTGGCCATCGATCTCTCTTCCAGTCCAGAATTTGGAGGTCTTGAGGATCTCGAGGGCTTCTCCGCCATGATTGGCGACTTCAGTGACAAATCCAATGTTTCGTAGTTGCTTTTGAAGCACTCGCTGGTTCACTAGATTGTCTTCCACAATCAGAACTTTCAGCTTGCTGTAATCAAGGGTTGCGGCTGATGGAAAACTCTGTATAGTCGAAGAGATTGCAGGGCGTTTTGTAGTCTTCCCAGTAGTGTTTGACCGAATGACAGGTTTGCCGGACGAGTTTTTTCTACTCTCGATAGTCACCGACGAGCTATTATTTTGTGAAGCCCTACGCAAGATATTGATGGAAGTGGCGACTGGCGTATCCTGAGGCATATGTTCGACTCTGCGTGCTTTGATATAGAATGCAAATGTGCTACCAATTCCTCTTTCTGATGAAACTCCAATCTCTCCTCCCTGGAGCTCGGTGAGTTCTCTTGAGATGAATAACCCTAACCCGGAGCCACCATACTGAACATGTGTACGAGGAGAGGCTTGACGGAAACGTTGGAAAAGAAGGGTCTTCTCGCTCTCATCTAGCCCACGGCCCGTATCTTGCACCGCGAATTTGAGATATAAATTTTCTCCGGTGCCCCATTCCGACTCATCTGTAGTCAAGTCACTACGTTTTGAACGACTCGGAAAGTAGGCCACGTCTGAATCTGTCCCATCTGGACGATCTTTACTTGCACCGACACTAACAATGATGGTACGTTTTTCTTGTCCATTTGTGAATTTGATTGCGTTGGTGGTCAGATTAATCAATACCTGGAGTAGCCGTGAAGGATCAAGTTTAACCCAATCAACAGCCATATCAAGATATGACTTCTCCATTCGGAATTCCATTGCTATGTCATTAGTATCAAGCTCACCTTCGAACATCTTGAGAGCTCGTTGGACAACGGCGACTGGCTGTACCGCCACAGGCGTTACGATCAAGAGCGCCGAGTCGAGTTTCGATAGAGTTAGAATATCATCCACGATACGCTTCTGGTGCTGAGCACAGAGTGCAATCGTCTGAGCAGCGTCGATGCTACTATCGAAGATATCGGAAAGCTGCTGTGATACTTTGATTTCTTCGTAGTTTGACCTGAAATTCGATAAGGACGTATTGATCTCGTCTGCACATTGGAGAACTGTCCGCAGATATTTCATTAGATAATGCCCGTATGCTCTACAGAATTGAGTAGAATAGAAGTATCCAAATATGTTTGGAGTAGAGGTGGGAGGGAACTCAAGAACATAGTAAAAAAAGCAGTACTCACTGGCCGACAATGGATTCCTCATTTCATGTGAAGTCATGTCGATGAAGTTCTCCTGTTGACGTTTCAATTCGATCGCTTCCTCCATACGCCGTTTTTGGAAGTCTTCAGCCCATTTCTGCTGAGAGATGTTCGTGATACTTCCAAAGACGCTCTTCAATTCATCGTTTTCATCTTTCTCCGGGTAAGCGCTCATGAGGACCCAAGTGTCACCTCGACTACCATTTCGGCCTTGCCATGGAGTTTTGAAGCGGAACTCATGTGTTACAGCAGACTTTTCTGCAACAAGCCTCTTCCAGACCTTCTTCACTTCTTCACGATCCTCGTCCTTAATACTAGTCATCCACGTATTGGCACTGTTCTCAGCTCGTGGATGTCTTGATATTTCCCACCAAGTATCATTACTGTAAGAGATCTCCCCAGACGAATTTGCAATGAACATGCCGACTGGGGCAAATTCTGCCATACGAGTGAACTTGGTCTCGCTCTCTACGGCTTCTTGAGTACGTAAGTCGAGTTGCTTTGATAATTCTTGGCGATCTAAAGCAGCGAGTCGAGCCGCTCGTTCACCTCTCCGAATTTCCTCTTCGAACAGCATGGCGCTTGCCATTGAAGTGGCTAATTGACGGCTCAATAACTGAATGAATAGACTGTAGTCATCGTCGTACGGCCGCCGTGGATTCACACTAATTACGAGAAAACCTAGGATATTCTCTCCGGTAGTGGGATGAATAGGACAAACGACAACAGCTCTACATGGATCCCCAAAACCTCGCCATTCCATGCCTTCAATCAGATCGTACGATAAAGTACTATCTTCAGTCGTCAACAAAACAGGTCGGTCAGTCTTCATCGACTCTCGGAGGTAGGGTGCAAAGCCATCATCACTAGTCTTTAAGTCCAGGGGACTGACTGCTGCCCTATGGCCTACAGGAACTCCCAGGGTTCCTTCAAGAACAACTTGAGGGGCTGCAGAAAGGGAACCTGAGTGCATTGAGCTCATTTCGCTATCTGAATCTTCACTGACGGAATAGAGAAGTACAAATGGCACGTCATATTCTGTGCTCGTCTTAGCATAGTTCCCGAATGGCAAGTTTTTAGATGAGCAGGGAACGTGCATACCGTTGTATTCCAGTCCTTTGATCACCTGGCCCCAGAAGCCTTTCACTTCACGTGCCGCTGATGTTCTCTCTCCTACCTCCCTCAAAGTATGCATCCTTCTTTCGGCAATTTTCCGGCGAGTTTTTTCGAATGCCGGATTGTACAAGCCCTAGAAGCTATTAGACTCATCAATTCATAGTTAAGAAGTTTGTGTTGCGCCAATGGCAAGATATTGGTACCGTCTAACGGGGCATTGCATGAGGGCACACTTACAACAACCGATCCGTCCTCGCCAATCAGGGGAATTATAGACCACGAGAAGTAGGATTCTTCGAGAAACCCGTTTCTTTTTAAAAACAAGCAATTATCATCCTTCATAGTGGCCTGTCCGGATTGCTTAGCACTTGAAAACACATCCTCTATCTCATCCCAAATCTCGACCCAGGCGGTCTTATAGCTTTGACCCTACATAACCACTAGTTAGTTGTTTCAATCTCTCAGGGTGCCACCTTTTTCATGGACAACTTACCATCAAAGCAGGATGTTTCTGGCCCGCTAACAGAATATATGCCTCATTGTAAATTGCTATATATTCATCTCCCCAGTACATCGCAGCCGGGTGGGGAGAGGCCATAATCAAGTTACACATAGCTCTCAGATCAAACCCCCAGCTTTCGATAGGGCCGAGAGGAGTGGCAGCCCAGTCTATGCTCCGAGCAAATTGAATATGCCGTGGCAGAGCTGCTGACATGGGTAGTCGCGTCCAGTCAAATGATGAGCCTTCAGGATATCGTGCATTGATCATGTCGCTCGTGATAATGTCGTTCTGTAATGCCAACATGGCTTGTCGGGGAGGAGTCGTAGGGGCTTCATCGCTTGGTACTGATTGTATTGGCAAAGGCGACGTGTTTGCGGCAGACCCAACCTGCGACACGGTATCTCCGAAGTAATCGGTTGGTTCTAGAGATGCCATGTTTAGAGGGGTCTTCGACAAGTTATTAAGTGAAGATCCACGCGCTCTATCACTCAATACAGACGACGTACTCGGCGCTCCGGTCGAGGATGTAGACGCTGTCACTGTGGCCATGCCAGTTCCACTTATCAGCCGTAATCGTTTTCGAAGGGTTGAACAAGTCCATGTAACACCGCCATAGAGGAAAGACGGCAAACAAATTTCCAAAGACTCATTATTCTTGACGAAACTCAGCACCCAAGCCTTGAACTCATGGAAGTCGTTGATAACAGCAATTCCCGGAGACTCGAGATCTGCCTTTCCAGTGATCAATTCTAAGATTGACTGTGTTTGTTAGTAAGACCTCTGTACTCGAGGAGCAAGACAGGTATATAAATGCAGCTGTCCAATGTACCGCGAAATAATCATTACATAAAAAAATTCTATCAATGAGAGAATGTGACAAGGTTTCTTCGATTGTGAACCATCTAAAAGTAAAGCGGATTTGGACGATGTTTAATCCCCAGAAATATAACGAGATCATCTTTAAAGCCTACTTAAAAGGATGATCAATGAAAGTTTGACCTACTTCATGTGCACGCAAGCATGCATTTGCAAACACAATCTGTAAAGGGCCACCAGGGCTGAAGTTGACGGTATTGGCTACGTCTATGATAAAAGTTGGTCGCTCATCTTGTTCCAAGAGTTCGATAATGCCAACATTGCCAAGTATTTGCAATCCCGACTGCTTATTTCTGGAGTCTGGACTTCTCGGTAGACTTGACCTCTCCATAGAACTCCGGCTGCCAGGTGTACTCGTCGAGCGCGGTGGGCTTGCATTGCTTATGCTGCCCCTTGCAAGCTTTAATGTAGTGATCCCCCCGACTTCGTCCCGCGCGTTGTTCAACATTTTGGCCGCCGCGTCAGAGCTTGAAAATCTAGGAAGAATTGCTGGCCGTTGTCTCGGTGTATGGGAAAAGAACAATGGAGAGGGAGGGGATCCGAGATTTGCAGAGAAGCCTTCGGGGAATGTCTCAGGATTGAGGGTATGACGAGGCTTCAGTTTTGGGCGCGTTCTTCTGGTCAGCCGCTCTGCGCTCTCAGATCGAGGGTGTTTGGAAGTATGGGATGATTTCGGGGTAAGCGTATTGGGCGGCGGTCGATGAAGCTTTCGAAAGGAGGCTTGGTCCTTTTCAGCTATTGGAGATCCATTGAGATCTGTAATGCCAGCATGTCCCTGAGTCTTCACCAAATTGTTATGCTCTTGCGTCTCTGGATGTTGGAGGGAGGGAGTGGGAAATTTGGTGTCGCTGGCTTTCAAGGCACTTCGTCTCCGGGCATCGACGATATGAATTGTTCTAGTGTTCTTGCTTGCAGCAACCGGCCCTCTCTTCTCACCCGTTTTAGCCTCGATAGATTGTGAAGTCAGCAAGCCCGTCTCCCTCTTGATGACGGTGGGAGACGTAGGCGATGTAGCACCGACGGCAGAAACAGATTGAGGTCTTCCTCCAGAGGAGTCTCGGTCCGATGATTGGCTAGTGAAGTCTCTCTGTGACGTGAATATGCTTTTCGGCTCTGGTTTCATGAAGTCAGATGTTGGTGAGCTCTTTCGATATTCTGCCAGGCTGAGGCCTCAAGAGCGAGCCAGGTGAAGTCGAGACGAATGTGCGAAAGCCGACCAAGCATAAAGAATAGAAGCACTTTGGGCCTGGGCCAATAGTCAGCGACAAAGCTTGATGTGACCCTTGTAAGGCCGTATGGCATTTGGGAAGAACGGGGAGAAGAAGGCCCGCTGCGGAGACAGGCTCCGGTGAAGAGGGGGGATCTGGGCAGCGTCTACAAGGTATCCCCGATCGATTACCACTTTTCGCCTGGGGGGTGAAGCAGCGCATCAAGAGCGAAATGTCGGGGGGGGGGGGAGGATTCCAAGATGATTGAGTTTTGGGTTTGGGATGGTGAAGATATACTGCTCCCATATACTGGGCATCAAATATTGCAAAACGGACAGTTGGAGCTGTTCTGAGAGGAAGGATTTGTTATAGGGTAGCGATTGGACTATAATTTTGGCAAGTTGAAGGTAAGTGAGGGGCTTTTGGGCGTGATTGGTTCTGTAGCGAACGCCACATTTCGATGGGATTCAGATTCTAGAACCTAAAAGTGGGATTGGGGATCGGGCTGGGCCTCTTCTGCGACACCTATACTCCCCTAACACCCTACCATAGATCCCTCGCTATGTACGGTGCAGTACAGTACAGTACAGTACAGTA
>Ga0182030_10001681_pt1 | contig 45994 bp, 41 predicted proteins | sample 812S3MmetaG_FD_121299 | JGI IMG/M metagenome (GOLD analysis project Ga0182030, IMG submission 121299) | Permafrost microbial communities from Stordalen Mire, Sweden - 812S3M metaG (Illumina Assembly) | ecosystem: Environmental > Terrestrial > Soil > Wetlands > Permafrost | place: Sweden...
ATGTTTCTATAATCCCAAGCGCCTTCATAGCGCCCTAAATTTCCTGTCCCCAGTTGACTTCGAAACCAAAAACAATTAACCAAATGACTCGATTTTACTATCCGTTTTTTCGAAGCAAGCCCACAACCAAGCAACGAAGGAACAAAGAGAAAAATCTTTTCTCCCCTTGTTGCTTGGTTTCTTTGTGGTTCGAGTTTGAGCGAAGAATTTCGAGCGGCCGCCGATCATCCCGGCGGCCAGGCCAGGTGGCGTCCGCCGAGAATGTGGCAGTGCAGGTGCGGCACGGTTTCGCCGCCGTCGGCACCGTTGTTGATGACGAGCCGGTAGCCGCCTTTTTTCAAGCCCGTCGTGTCCGCCACTTCGGCGGCCTTGAGCAGCAGATGGCCGAGCAGCTTGTGGTCGTCCGGCACGGCCTCGGCAATGCGCGGCACAGCCCGCTTCGGAAAAATCAAAAGGTGGACCGGCGCCTGCGGATTGATGTCGCGGATGGCGAGCACGAGGTCGTCTTCAAACACGATTTGCGCGGGAATTTCGCGCGCGATAATTTTTTCAAACAAGGTTTTCATCGGGTTTTGAGTTGTGAATTTTGAGTTTTGAGTTCGGGAAAAACAGGTGCCCGCAAAATTTAACTCAAAACCCAAAATTCAAAACTATTCCACGACGAGCGCGCAGGCGGGTTTTTCCGCTTCGCTGTCCATGCACTGGCGGAGGAATTCCACGATCTGGTCCTGCAACTGTTCGCAGCGGCCGCTCCAGCGGCGGGCGCCGGCGATCTGCTTCACGCAGCCGCGCAGGCCGCGAAAACGCACGACGCGCGGCGACTGCCGGAGCTGGAGGCGCAGTTCGTCGCGGAGGCGCGGGAAGAAAAAAAGTTCCAGGCTGTCGCTGCCTTCGCGGGCGAGCCGGCCAAGATCGGTCTCGGTGATGCCGTAGTTGCCGTCGTGAATGGTGTAGCCGAGGTGGCAGAGGACTTTTTCAATCGCGAGGGAAAATTCGCCGACGGTGACGGTTTCGCGTTCCAGCTCGACTTTGAAATAGTGAAACACGCTGGCGGCGGCATGGTGGAGCAGGTCGGGATCAAGCAGGCCGCCGGGTTCACCGACGATTTCGATGATGATCGTTTCCGGCGAACACGGGATGCTTTCGCCGGTGGCGAGTTGGAACAGCAGGCAGTCGGAGTGCAGCGCGATCATTGCATGGCCTCCAGTTTCTGGACTTCCTGCACGAAGTCGGTGACTTCGTTGAACCGCCGATAGACGCTGGCGAACCGGACGTAGGCGACGGAATCAATTTCGCGCAGGCCATTCATGACGAGCGTGCCGATGGCTTCGCCGGGAACTTCGGACTCAAATTTCGCGGTGACGGTGGCGACGATGTGGTCCACCAAATCTTCCATGGCTTTGGGCGAGACGGGGCGTTTCTGGCAGGCTTTGCGGATGCCGGACAAAAGTTTTTCGCGGGAAAATTCCTCGTGCCGTCCGTCGCGCTTGCGGACCATAAGCCCTTCGTGTTCGACTTCTTCGTAAGTGGTGAAGCGGTGGCGGCACTGGGCACATTCGCGGCGACGGCGGATCGTCGCGCCTTCACGCGAGGCGCGCGAGTCTATAACTTTGTCTTCCTGACAACCGCACTTGGGGCAACGCATAAAACCACTGCTAATGGTGGCTGCATCTTTGTAGCACACCATGATTTGGGGTGTCAAGGAAAGCCGAAGATTAAAGCAAATGCGTCTTGCCTTCGCGGCTTTTCCGGCTAGGCTATGCGACTCGTTTTTCAACTGAAAATTTAACGCGACAATTTATTTTTATGGCAACAGCAAATGACCTTCGCCGCGGCATGGCGATCAATTACAACGGCGACATCTGCGTGGTGCTGGATTTCCAGCACCGCACGCCCGGCAACCTGCGCGCCTTCGTCCAGGCCTCGCTCCGCAGCATCCGCACCGGCAAGTCGTCGGACATCCGCCTCAGCTCGACCGAAAAAATCGAGCCGGTGCCGATGATCACCACCAAGATGGAATACAGCTACAAGGACGGCGCGGATTATGTTTTCACCAATCCGGAGAACTACGAGACGGTGACGCTCACGGCCGAACTCGTCGGCGACGCCAAAAATTATCTCGTGGAAAACGGCGAAGTGACCGTGACGTTCGTCGAGGAAAAAGCCGTCACCGTGGAAATTCCCGCCAGCGTTATCCTGACCGTGACCGACGCGCCGGAAGGCGTGCGCGGCGATTCCGCCAACAATGTGCAGAAGGCCATCACCGTCGAAACCGGCATCACGGTGCAGGCGCCGCTGTTCATCAAGACCGGCGAGAAAATCCGCATTGACACGCGCACCGGCAAATACATGGAACGCGCCTGACGCGAATTGCGAATTGCGAATTTCAAATTCGGAATTCGCAATTTGAAACTCGAAATTTTCCAGCCCGCCTCGTGCGGTTTTTTTTCTTGTCACCATAAATTTCCCGGACTTCCGAACGGAAATGCTTTGCAACGGAAACGGCTTGGGGTAATTCTTTGTAAAGCCTATGTCCGGCCAACTCAAAGGGGAAAAAACATATCGCGGCATCGCCGTTTCAGCGGGCGTTTGCCGCGGCAAGATTCTGGTCCTTCACCGCACCCAGCACGTCGTGGCCCGGCGGGGACTGGCCGAGGACGCCGTGGCGCCGGAAGTCCGCCGGTTTGAACACGCCCTCGTCCGCACTCGCCAGCAGATCACCGAGATCCAGCGCCGCGTCGCCGCCACGATGAGTTCGTCCGAGGCGGACATTTTCGACGCGCATCTGCTGATGCTCGAAGACCGCGTGCTCATCGAGGAGGTGCTGAAAATTGTCCGCGAGCAAAAGGTCAACGCCGACTACGCCTTTCACAACGCGTCCGAGCGCTACATCAAGGTCCTCGAAAACGTGGACGATGAATATCTCCGCGAGCGCGCCGCCGATTTGCGCGACCTGACCGTCCGCGTGCTCGACAATCTGCTGGAGGTCAAGGACGCCTTCAACCTGCGGAATTTGAACGAGCCGTGCATCCTCGTCGGCCACGATTTAAGCCCGTCCACCACCGCGCAGTTGGACCGGAAATTTGTCCTCGGTTTCGCCACGGACGTCGGCAGCAAAACTTCGCACACCGCCATCCTCGCGCAATCGCTGGACATTCCCGCCGTCGTCGGCCTGCAAACCATCAGCGACGAGCTGGCGTCCGGTGATTACTTATTGCTCGACGGCTACACCGGCACCGTCATCGTCAATCCGACCGACCAGACGCTGTTTGAATACGGCCAGCTCGCCAAAGTTCGCGCGTCGCTCGACGAGAAACTCCGCGAAGTGCAGCACCAGCCCGCCGTCACGCTCGACGGCAAGGCCATTCATCTCTCCGCGAACATCGAGGATCAGCACGATGTCCCGTCCGTGCTCGAACACGGTGCGGAAGGCGTCGGCCTGTTCCGCACGGAATTTCTGTTCATCAACCGCGAGAGCCTGCCGAATGAGGACGAGCAGCTCAAGGTTTATCGCGAAGTGGCCGCCGCGCTGAAGCCCAATTCCGTCATCATCCGCACGCTGGACCTTGGCGGCGACAAATTCGCCTCGCACCTCCAGCTCGCCAAGGAGATGAATCCGTTTCTCGGCTGGCGCGCCATCCGTTTCTGCCTCGCGCAGCCGGAATTGTTTTGCGCCCAGCTCCGCGCCATTTTGCGCGCCAGCGCCGAGGGCAACGTCAAGATGATGTATCCGATGGTTTCGGGCCTCGACGAATTGAACCAGGCCAACGCGCTTGTCGAACAATGCAAAAATGAATTGCGCGCCGAAAAAAAACCGTTCGATGAAAATCTGGAAATCGGCGTGATGGTTGAAATTCCCTCCGCCGCGCTTATCGCCAATGCGCTCGCGAAAAAGGTGAAATTTTTCAGCATCGGCTCGAACGATTTGATCCAATACACGCTTGCGATTGACCGCGGGAACGAAAAGGTCACGCACCTTTACCAGCCGACGCATCCGGCCATTTTGCAGCTCATCAAGATGACCGTGGACGCCGCGCACGCCAACGGCATCTGGGCCGGCGTCTGCGGCCAGATCGCCGGCGACCCGGTGCTGGCACCGCTGCTGCTGGGCCTGGGCGTGGACGAATTGAGCGCCGCGCCCGCCGTGCTCAACGAGATGAAATACATCATCCGCCGCGTGAAGTTCAGCGAAGCGCAGGCGCTTGCGACAGCGGCGCTCCAGTCCGACTCGCCGGCGGAAATTCTCGCCCGCTGCGTCGAATACGCCCGCCAGACCGCACCCAGCCTGTTTGAGAACCGGAGTTGAAGAGCTTGGCGGCGGTGCGCGCAAAGTGTTTGGAAGCGATGAAAGCTGACAAAATAACTGAGGAAAACCAACGAAGAGAATGTTCAGTCTTCTTAAAAAACTATTCCAAAGAAAAACGCCGAAAGAAAATTGGCAGCAGACAATTCGCCGACTTGGCAAAGAATTAGTGCCACTTTCCGGCGAAGCCGAAACTTTACAAGGCGAGCTAGTGCGTTGCATTGACAACTTAAAAGACGAAGCAGCGCGCAATGGCTGGATGAATTGGGATATAGGTGATGAAGAGTCCATTGAAGTTCTACGCCGCTATCTTCAGGATGCAGCCGTATTCTCTGAATCAGTCCGAAAGCAAATTGATTCGGCGCTTGATAAAGTGCGCTACGCCGGTGAGCGCGGAGCTGATGAAGGGGTATTTGGATACGACGAAATCGAGTATCTTTCTCAACGAGTTGTAGAATGGTGCAACCACCAGAAAGTTCTTATTTACAAATGACCGAATGCAATTTGGCTTGATGACGATCCGTTTGAAAAACGGATGTTTGATTGATTTATCTGTTTTGTCTCCCCTTTATCGTGCAAACGCTCGTCGAAGATTTTCTACAATACCTGCGCCATGAACGCGGGCAGTCGGACAACACGGCGAAAACTTACGCCGCGCTGCTCGGCAAATTCACCGCGTGGGCGGCCAAACAAAATCTCGCGGACTGGCACGAGGTCGAGCTGAAGCATCTCATGGCGTTTCTCCAGCACGAGCGAGCGCGGAATCTGCTGCCGGTGGGGCGAGCGTCCTCGCGAGCCGCGAACAACCCGGAGCATGGCGACGACGGCTCGCGGGGACGCTCGCCCCACCAGACTTCGGCCAAGCGCTTGAGCGGTGAAAGTGTTTATCTGGAAATCGCGGCGCTGCGGGCGTTTTACAAATTTGCCGAGAACGAAAAATTGCTGCCGGCGAACCTCGCGGAAAACCTTTCTTTGCCGCGCCGCTGGAAACGCCTGCCGAAAGCCTTGAGCAATGACGAAATTAAAAAACTGCTCGAACCGGAAAATCCAGAAACGCCGCAAAGCTTGTGTGACCAAGCAATTTTGGAGCTTGCTTATGCTTCCGGCCTGCGGCTGTCCGAATTGAAAAATCTGCGGCTGGAGCAGCTTCATCTCGACGCCGGGTTCATCAACGTCATCGGCAAAGGAAATAAAGAACGCGTCGTGCCGGCGGGGCGCAAGGCCGTTGAATCGTTAAATCGTTACATTGAAATTGGGCGGCCAAAGCTGGTCACGCCCAAATCACCGGCGAATGTTTTTTTGACGCAGCGCGGCACGCCGTTCGCGGCGGTGACGCTGTGGCTGCACATCAAGAATCGCGTCCGCCGCGCGGGCGTGGAGCGGAACATGACGCCGCACATGCTGCGGCACAGTTTTGCGACCCATCTGCTCGAGCACGGCGCGGACTTGCGCGTGATCCAGGAACTGCTCGGCCACGCCAACATCAGCACGACGGAGATTTACACGCACGTCACCGGCAACCGGCTGCGGGAGATCCACCGGAAATTTCATCCGCGGGCGTGATGCGTGATGCGTGATGCGTAAATTTTGCGCCGCGCGTTTTTTTTCACGCATCACTTGTCACTCGTCACGCCTTACTCGAAATCGTAAACCACGACTTTTTTCACGAACGGCTTCACGCATTGCGCGATGAACTCCAGATGCAGCGGATGCACTTGGTATTCGTCCTGCGCCTGCTTGCTCGTGAAAACGGTGTTGAGCGCGACTTGATAACTCTGGTCCACGACGGGCCGGTGGCTGGTGACCATTTTGCCGATGTGAAAATGCCTGAGGCCGGGAATCGGCTTCAGAAATTTGTGCGCGCCGGCGATGACTTCATCGGCGGCATGGGGATTGGCCGGGGCGGTCCAAAAAATGACGACGTGGCTGAAATGCGTGGCGGCGGGAGATGAGTGGTTCATGGAAGAATGGCAATGTTGTGCGGGCGATATTCAACAGCGGAACCGTCCGCCGGTCAATCCGAACCGCGTCAAAATGTAAGCGCCGGCCGGCGAACCAGGTTCCCGGTGAAAAGCCATCAGAATTTTCCCCAGTCGAAAGGCTAATTTCACCGGGTAAAACGGCAACCGTTGCGAATAAAATTTAGTTTTCTTTCGGCCCGGATTTCCTATCATACATGACGGTCGGAGAAACCGGGACGTTGTCGTTCCACAACCAATTGATAAATTTATGCCACTGACACATACCAAAGACCTGTTCGCCAAGGCGCTCAAGGGCAAATACGCCCTCGGCGCTTTTAACGTCAACAACATGGAACTCATCCAGGCCATCGTCGAGGCCTGCGAAGAGGAAAAAGCCCCGCTCATCCTGCAAATCTCCAAGGGTGCGCGCTCCTACGCCAATCCGGTTTACCTCAAGAAACTCATTGAGGCCGCCGTCAGCGTCTCCAACGTCCCCATCGCCGTCCACTTGGATCACGGCGACACCTTCGAGCTGTGCAAGCAGTGCATTGACGAGGGTTTCACCAGCGTGATGATTGACGCCTCGCACGAGCCGTTCGAGAAGAACGCCGAGATCACCCGCAAGGTTGTGGAATACGCGCACAAATACAACGCCTCCGTGGAATCGGAACTCGGCCATCTCGTCGGCGCGCAGTTCGACGAAGGTGAAGAAGGCGGCGCGCATTCCACCAGCGGCCATTACACGAACCCCGACGAAGCCGTCAAGTTCGTCAAGGAAACCGGCTGCGACTCCCTCGCCGTCGCCATCGGCAACAGCCACGGCGCTTTCAAATTCAAGGGCGAACAGCACCTTGATCTCGAACGCCTCAAAGCCATCAAGAAGGCGCTGCTCGAAGCCAATCTCGGCGATTATCCGCTCGTGCTCCACGGCGCGTCCAGCGTGCCGAAGTATCTCGTGGACGAAATCAACAAATACGGCGGCAAGATGCCCGACGCCCAAGGCGTGCCGGAAGCCGATATCGAAATCGCCCGCCGCGTGGGCTGCACCAAGGTGAACATTGACACCGACCTGCGCATGGCCATGACCGCCGGCATCCGCAAGGTGTTTGCGGAAAGCCCGAAAGAATTCGATCCGCGCAAATACATGGGCCCCGCCCGCACCCACGTCAAAGACCTCGTCCGCCACAAGGTCAAGGACGTGCTCTGCTGCGCCGGCCACGCGTTCGACTAAAATTATTTCTGACTCACGCCCCAGGCTGGCAACGGCCTGGGGCTTTTTGTTTTTTATTTCAACGGTTGGTTTCCGGCAAGACGATGGTGGCCACATAGGGCGGCGGGCGATTTCAAGAATGGGATTTTCTTTGTTCGCGTGGTTCGTTTGGTTTGCGGTTCAAAAGCGGCGGAGGGCCGCCGCAGTCCAAGACGCTGTCGCGCCGACCAACGTCCCATGAACGCGAAGCGTCTTGGACTGCGCCGTTGCCCTGCGCTTTCCCATCGCGGGCAAAGGAGGCGGGAATTTTTGGATGGACAACCGGCGGCGGCCGGCACAAAGTCGAAGCCGTGAAACATCAGGATAGACGGAACAACCGGATGGCTATTATCTGTTAGGCATTATTCACGTTATGAAATTTATTCATGCTTTTCTTTTCATGTTGATGCTGGCGGCAAGCTCGGTGCTTCCGTTGTCGGCAGCGGCGCAGACCAGCGATGCACGATTGGCAGACATCGAGGAGCGGCTTTCGCATGTCGAGCATCGCGGAGTTCAGACCGATCAGGGCGCTGGCGGTGTAGCTATTTTTTTATGCGGCGCTTTTTGCGCGTTGTGGGCGCAGCAGACTCGCCGCAGTGCTTGGCTCTGGTTTTTTCTTGGCGTGATTGGCAGTGTGATTACGTTGATTGTATTGCTGGTGAAAAACGCCGGAGATAGACATGACCATGATGCCCAATAAAAGCATAGGCTGAAGACTTCCCCCAACTCCGGTCAGCGGAAAAACTCACTCCCACTCAATCGTCCCCGGCGGTTTGCTGGTGATGTCGAAGACGCAACGGTTCACGCCTTTCACTTCGTTGATGATGCGGCTGGCAAGTTTTTCCAGCAGATCGTAGGGCAGCTTTACCCAGTCGGCAGTCATGCCGTCCTGCGATTCCACCGCGCGGATGGCGATGGTGTAATCGTAAGTCCGCTCGTCGCCCATCACGCCCACGCTGCGCACGGGCAGCAACACGGCAAAGCTCTGCCAGATCTTGTAATACAATCCGCTCAGTTTCATTTCTTCGACGACGATGGCATCGGCGTTGCGCAAAATCTCGCAACGCGCGGGCGTGACTTCGCCGAGAATACGCACGGCCAGGCCGGGGCCGGGAAACGGCTGCCGCCAGACGATATCCTTGGGCACGCCGAGTTCTTCGCCGAGCAGGCGGACTTCGTCCTTGAACAAATTTTTCAGCGGCTCAACCAGCTTGAACTTCATGCCCTTTGGCAGGCCGCCGACGTTGTGGTGGCTCTTGATGAGCGCGGCGGGATTGCCGGCAATCGGCACGGATTCGATGACGTCGGGATACAAAGTTCCCTGCGCGAGAAATTTCGCCTGGTTCGCCTTGCCCACGCGCTTGGTCGCCGCCTGGAAAACTTCGATGAAGGTCTTGCCGATGATTTTGCGTTTGCGCTCCGGATCGGTCACACCTTTGAGCCTGGAGAGAAACAGCTTGGTGGCGTCCTCGTATTGCAATTTGATCTTGAAGCTGCGCGCAAAAATATTTTGCACGACTTCGGCCTCGCGGGCGCGCAGCACGCCGTTGTTGACGAAAATGCAGGTGAGCTGGTCGCCGATGGCCTTGTGCAGCAGCGCCGCCGCCACGCTGGAATCCACGCCGCCGCTCAAGCCGAGCACGACGTGTTCCGTGCCGACCTGCGCGCGGATTTCCTCGACGGCCTGCTCGATGTAGCTGCGCATCGTCCAGTTCTTGCCGCAGCCGCAGACGCCGTGGACGAAGTTGGAAATGATTTCCTTGCCGCGTGGCGTGTGGACGACTTCGGGATGGAATTGCAGGCCGAAAAATTTCTTCGCGCGGTTTTCAATCGCGGCGAACTCGGAATTTTCCGTGACGGCGACGGGCTTGAAGCCGTTGGGAATTTTCGTGAGCTTGTCGCCGTGGGAATTCCAGACTTGCAGGCTCGCCGGCAATTTTGCAAACAGCGCGCAACTCGCGTCCTTCACCGTGAGCGTGCCTTTGCCGTATTCGCGCTTCTGGCCTTTCTCGACCTTGCCGCCGAGAAACTGCGCGAACAGTTGCACGCCGAAGCAGACGCCCAGCACCGGCACGCCGAGCGAAAAAATATTTTTATCCGGCAGCGGCGCGTCTTTCGCATAAACGCTCGACGGCCCGCCGGACAAAATGAGGCCGCTCGGCTGCATCGCCGCGATCTTGGCGGCGAGCGTGTCGTAACGGACGATGGTGGAATAGACATTGCACTCGCGGACGCGCCGGGCGATGACCTGCGTGTATTGCGAGCCGAAGTCGAGGATGACGATCTGTTCGTTCATGGATCAAAAACTGAAGCCCGGATTGTCCTAGCGCCCGCGCGGCATGGCGAGCGAAAAAACAAAGCCAGACGACGGTTTTTCGCCTGGCTTTGAGGCCGCAAAAACTTACTGCTTCACCACCTTGACCGAGCCGGCCGTGGCGTCATAGACGAGTTTGTAACCGAACGGCACGTCGGGAATTTTGGCGAGATAACTCGGGATCATCTCCTGCAGGTCTTTCGGCAGACGGCCTTCGCTGGCCTGAAACAACTGGATGTCCTGGTTGATGTAGGACACATCAATGACCTTCTGCGCGTGTTTCTCCGCCTCCACCACCGCGTCGAGATAACCCACCGGGGCCGTGACCGCGTTGGAAACGGCGTTGGCCGTCGTGCCGGGCTTGGAGCTGTCGCCGCAGCCGGCCACCAAGGCCAGCACGGCCGCAAAAATCAGAATGGAATGGAAAGTTTTCATGGCTGCAAACTACGCCGGTTTGCCAAAAATGGAAATGGAAATCTCGCGGCGGGCAGGGTTTTTGAACCGGCACGCGCCCATAAAAAAAGTTTTTCGCGGTGCCGGAATCAGTTAGCCTTTCCCGGCATGGCTGGCTCGCAATTCAGTTCGGATAAAAATCGCCTCGAACCGATTTGGGATTCGTGCCGCCGCCATCCGCGCTGGACGCTCACGCTGCTGACCTTGGTTTCGCTGGCACCCTTCCTCACCAAAGCGTTCAACATGGACGATCCGCTGTTCATCTGGGCCGCCCAGCAAATCCAGGCGCATCCCGGCCACCCCTACGCTTTCGATGTCAACTGGTTTGGCTTTTCCCAGCTCATGTGGGCCGCGACGCAAAATCCGCCTTTGATGTCATATTATCTCGCGCTGGCGGCGCAGGTTTTGGGCTGGAGCGAAGCCGGACTGCATTTCGCGTGCCTGCTGCCGGCCGTGGCGGTGGTGCTGGGAACCTACCGGCTGGCCCGGAATTTTTGCCGCTGGCCGCTGGTCGCCGCCTTGGCGACTTTGTTTGCGCCCGGCTTTTTTCTCTCTTGCACCACGGTCATGTGCGACGTTCTCATGCTGGCGTTCTGGATTTGGGCGGTGGTCTTTTGGGTTGAAGGCTTGGAGAAGAATAACGCCTGGAAATTGACCGCCGCCGGAATTCTGACCGCGCTGGCGGTGCTCGCGAAATATAACGGCGTCTGCCTGCTTCCTTTACTGGCGGCTTATGGTTGGATCGAAAAGCGGGCCGCCGGCCGCTGGGCGCTTTTTTTGCTGATCCCGGTGGCGGCCGTGGGCGCCCATGAATGGTGGACGTTCCAGCTTTACGGACAGCCGCACCTGTTCGCCTCGGATCAATATGCAAAAACCGCGCAAATTTCCCACGGGGTTTCAAAACTGGTCTGCGCCATCAATGCGCTGACCTTTGCCGGCGGCGGTTGTGCGGCCGCGCTTTTTTGCGCGCCGTTCTTGTGGCGCAAACGCGTGCTGCTGTCATTCACCGCCGGCACGGCATTGCTGGTGACCCTGGCTTTGGCCGGCGGAATAATGGCCAAAAATCTCGCCGAAATCACCGGCCGCCAGCGGTTCTGCGTCGAAAGCCAGATTGTGTTCTGGGCGGTGGGTGGTGCCTGCGTGCTGGCGCTGGCTGTGACGGAGGTCTGGCAAAAACGCGACGCCCGCTCGTGGCTGCTGGCTTTTTGGGTGGCGGGCACTTTTGGGTTCGCCGCCTTTGTCTATTGGATGGTTAATGGCCGGGTGATTTTGCCGATGGTGCCCGCCGTGGCCATCTTGATTGCCCGGCGACTGGAGCAAAACCGGCTGGCGTTGCCCGCGAACATAAAATTTTCATTCGTGGCCTGCGCCGCCTTAAGCCTGCTGGCGGCGCTGGCGGATTTTCAACTCGCCGGCACCGCCCGCAAAAGCGCGGAACAAGTCTGCGCCAAATATGCCGCCAGTCCCGGCCGCGTCTGGTTTGAAGGACACTGGGGATTCCAATACTATATGCAGTCCTGCGGCGCGTGGCCGATAGATTTCAAACAGCCGGTGGTGGCCGTCGGGGATATTTTAATCATCCCGGTCGGGAATTCAAACACCCGGCCACCAAGCCAAAACGAAGCCGCGGTGCTGGAGGTTTTCAGCCTGCCGGTTTTTCCGTGGTTTTCCACTGGCAACCAGGCCGTCGGCGCCGGCTTTTATTCGTCATTTTTTGGGCCGCTGCCGTTTGCCTTCGGTCCCGTTCCACCTGAAAAATTAGTCAGCTATGTTTTGAAAAACTCCGCGGCGAATCCACATCAATAAATAAACGGGGCTGGTTTTGGTTTACAGTTTCACCAGCTCCCGCGCCTGCCGGATCAAAGGCAAATCCTCCGCCAGATTGCCGAAACGCAAATTCGGCAACCCGCTCTGCTCCCGGCCCAGCAGTTCGCCCGGCCCGCGCAATTTCAAATCCGCCTCCGCGATTTTGAAACCGTCGTTCGTCTCCTCCAAAATTTTCAGCCGCGCCTGCGCCTCTTCATGCTGCGCATCGGAAATCAAAATGCAAAAGCTCTCGTGCGCGCCGCGCCCGATGCGCCCGCGCAACTGATGCAACTGCGCCAGCCCGAAATGTTCCGCGTTCTCGATGAGCATCACCGTCGCGTTCGGCACGTCCACGCCGACCTCGATGAGCGACGTGGCGACGAGCGCCTGGATTTTATTCGCGCGAAAATCCGCCATCGTTTTTTCCTTTTCCGCCGGTTTGATGCGCCCGTGCAGCAGGCCGACTTTGAAAGGCGTCAAAGCCTTTTGCACGTTTTCAAATTCCTTCGTCACCGCTTTGATGTCCTTGTCCGTGTCCGCCACCTCGACGCGCGGATAAACAATGTAAGCCTGTCGTCCGCCGGAAATTTTTTCGCGGATGAACTCAAAAACCTTCGGCAGCTTTTCCGTCGTCCGCACAAAAGTTTTTATCTGGCCGCGTCCGCCGGGCATTTCGTCAATCACCGAAACATCCAAATCACCGTAAAGCGTCAGCCCCAGCGTGCGCGGAATCGGCGTGGCCGTCATCACGAGCAGATGCGGATAATTCCCCTTGCGCACCAGCGTCTCGCGCTGCGCCACGCCGAACTTGTGCTGCTCGTCAATGATCACCAGGCCAAGCTTCGGCAGTTCGAAGCCTGCCGTGAACAAAGCGTGAGTGCCGATGAAAATAGCAGATGGCAGATGGGAGTAGGAAGTTGGGGAAAGCTTCCCATCTGCCATCTCTGATCTGCCATCTGCTCCGCTTTTCCGGCTTCCTGTCTGCAACTCCACCTTCACGCCGAGCGGCGCGAACCATTTTGTGAAATTCTGAAAATGCTGCTCCGCCAGAATTTCCGTCGGTGCCATCAGCGCGACATTGAAACCACTTTCCAGCGCCATGAGCGCCGCGCACGCCGCCACCGCCGTTTTGCCGGAGCCGACATCGCCTTGCAGCAATCGCCGCATCGGGGTCGCCGCCGCAGTGGCACGGGCGTCTCGCCCGTGAGTTGCTGTTTCCGACCGGACTGGCGAGCCGCCTGCGCCACTCATGTCCGCGCGGATTTCGCGCAGCACCTTCGTCTGCGCCTCCGTCAATTTGAAACCAAGTTCCGCCAGAAACGGTTTCATCAAACGATTGTCGCCGCCGCACGGCAGCGCTTTCGCCAGCGCCTCGAATTTTTTCCGGCGGCCCTGGATTTGCGTTTGCAACTCCACAAATTCATCCAGCGCCAGCCGCTGCCGCGCGATTTCCACGTCCGTCAGCTCCTCGGGAAACTGAATCATGCGGATGGCATTGGCCCGCGCGGGCAGCAAAGTTGAAGGTTGAAGGTTGAAGGTTGAAAGTTTTTCCGCGCGTTGCGCTTTGCCTGTTTCAACCGGCAACTCGCAACCGGCAACCGGCAACCGGCTCCACGCCGGCTCGGCAATTTCACTTTCAAATTTCTCCAACGCCCGCCAGACCAGCGAGCGCATCACGCGCGCCGTCAAGCCTTCCGTCAGCGGATGCACCGGCACGATGCGGTTGACGTGGACAAATTCATCTTCACCCGGCTCGACCAGTTCCGTTTCGGGATGGTCAATGTTGCGCGGCTTGAGCGAATCCGGCTTGCCGAAAACCAGAAACTCGCGTCCGACCGTGAACCAGTCCTCCATCCACGGCTGCGCCTGCCACCAGCGGCAATGCAGCCGCGCCGTGCCGTCGTCGAACACGCACTCGAACATCGCCCGCGTGCCTTTTTTGAAACGCTTGATGCCGGCGGCGATGATGGTTCCGCGCACCGTCGCCGGCTCGTTCAATTGCAATTCGCGGATGGGCAGAAATTTTCGCCGGTCCTCGTAACGGCGCGGCTTGTGCAGCAGCAAATCCTCCACGGTGAAAATCTCCAGTCGCGCCAGCAGCTTGGCGCGCTCCTCGCCCACGCCCCAGACGGACGAAACTGGCGCGGCAAGCGGCGAAATTTTATTTTCCGGCGGCGGATTCACTGGTAATGCGGCGGCTTTTGGTTGTTCGACTGGATGCGTTCCAGCTCCAGCGATTCCATCGCGCGGGTCTGCCGCTGGACTTCCTTTTTCAAGCGCTCCAGCAGTTTGCCCTGCTCGATGACGACGCCGTTCAACTGCTCGACCTGGTGTTCCAGGTGAGCGACGTGCGATTCAAGTTTTTCGGTGCGCCGGGAATTTTCGTCTGCCATGAAATGATTTTGCCCGCGCCGCCGCCGGAAGTCGAGAGCTTGGCGGAACGGTATATGCCTGCTCATCATCTGGTGGGGCGAGACTCCCGGCGAGCCGCGTTTGTTATCCGCAAAGACCGGCTCGCGGGGACGCTCGCCCCACCGGTTTAGTCCGGCAAGACCGATGGATGACTTGACGTTGCGTTGCGGGCAAATTTGCGAAACAATTCCCGCGCAAAATGCCGCGTAAAATTCCAGTTCAAAAGTCCGCCGCCAACGTGATGATTCTCGGCGTCGGCTCGTTCGCGCACAGCCTCGGCGGCGCGCTGGCGGATGCCGGCGCGGACGTCTCGACGTATCTCACGCGCAATTACGGACATTTCTCACCAACGCTCGTCGGCAAAACTTATTCGCGCGACACGTTTCCGAGTCCGGTGCCGCTGCTGCGCGAACAGAAAACTGACGTCGTCATTCCGCAATCCATTGACTGGGCGACGCAGCCGTGGGCGGAGGATCTGGTGAAATCCGGCGTCGGCATTTTCAGCCCCATTGGCGAGGCGATGCGGATTGAGCGGGAGCGTGATTTTGCGCGCGAGCTGTGCGCGAAGTTCAAAATTCCGTTTCCGAAATCCTTCGTTGCCTCGAACCGCATCGAGGCGGAAAAGATTCTCGAAAAAAATCCGCAGCCGTTCGTCATCAAAAATCCGCTCTGCTCGCCGACGAGTCCGGTTCACACGGTCATGTGCGAGACCGTCGCGGACACGCGGGCTTGGCTGCGCAATGTGAATTATGCGGAGGGCGTTTTTCTTCAGGAATATCTTGGCCGCGCCGAGGCCGGACACATTGCGCTGGTCAGCGGCGGCGAGATTTATTCGCTCGTCACGAACCAGGAATACAAATATGCCTTCAACGGCAACCTTGGCATCGTCGCCGGCGCGCCGCTCGGCGGACTGGTCGAGCGTGATGAAAATGACAAATACGGTTTGGCGCGGGAACTGTTGCATCCGCTGCTGCCGTGGCTGCGCAAGGTGAACTACCACGGGCCAATTCAAGTGACGGCGATCAAATGTGATGCGTCGGTGGGGCGAGCGTCCCCGCGAGCCGGGTATGAAACGTCAAACCCGCGCGGCGGCTCGCGGGGACGCTCGCCCCACCAAAAGTGGCACGTCATCGAATACAACATCCGCATCGGCGTCACGTCCGGCCCGATGATTTTGCGGATGTTGAAAAATCCGGCGGAAATTATTTTGGCGACGGCGCGAAATGAAAAATTGAAATTGGAGTTCAACGAAAAATTCAATTTTGGCTGTTCGCTGACGCTGGCGGGCTACGGCTATCCGTTCACGCAGGTGCGCGGACCGCAGTTGCCGCTGGAAGTGGACGGAAAATTCGACTGCGACGTGTGGTGGAACGAAGTCGCGCGCGGCGCGGACGGCAATTTGATTGCCACCGGCCAGCGCATCGCGGACGTGATTGCGCTCGCGCCGAAGCTGGCGGCGGCGCTGACCAAGGCTTACGCGAACATCCGCAAAATCCGCGTCGTCGGCAGTTATTTCCGCACCGATGTGGGCCAAAGTTTGTGGCCGCCGGGAGAGACGTGAATCGTTGAATGGTTACATCGTTGCATCGGCAGCCAGCCCACGATTCAACAAATCATAATTTGACGATTCAACAATTTTTCCCACTCGTCGGTGCGGCCAATTACCTGGCGGTTGATTCGCGCAGGGAACGCAACTGATTTTTGATTTCGGTGGAATCAGGCTTCAAGCGTAATGCCGCCTCGTAGTCGGCCGTCGCTTCGGCCCGAGCCTGGTTTTTTTCCAAAGCGGGATCGCGGAGAATGGCGTTAGCCAGATTGGTGAAGGTTTCCGCGTCAGCCGGTTGCCGCCACAGGGCTTCGCGAAAATGCAGTTCCGCGCCGGTGAGGTTGTGCTGCCTCACCAGTTCGACGGCCAATTGTTTGTGAAACTGACAGTCAAATCCGGTCACGTCAAAATTCCACGCCCGCCAGACAAACCACAACGTCATCAGCGCGGCTGGCAAAATGAGAAATTCCGGAAACGCGCTCCCGCCCAAAATGGTGCCGTGGCGAATCACGTTCCAGGCCGCCAGCCCAACGCATAGACACAGTCCTGCCAGCAAAACAATGACGGCGCGATTGAGCAGCCACTGGGCGCCAACCGACCAGCGGCCCACTTCCTGAATTTCGCCCACCGCCACCCATGAATCGTGACTTTGATCGGTGATTTCCAGCCGGAAAGGATTTCGCGGAGCCGCGACGACAATGGTATGCCAACGCCCGATGACTTGGGGGATCAGTTCCACGGCGCGGCCGGTCGGCACTTCCACCAATTGAAGGTGGATGCCGTTCGTGCCCGGGCCGCAGCACAATTGGATGTTCAGCTTGGGCAGCTTGGCGGAAATTGGTTCGCTGATAAAATGACCGGTGGCGGCCACGCCATTGGTGGTGTAACTGCCCCAGACCTGGGAATATTCCTGTTTTGGTTTTTCCAGCGGGTAGCCGCCCAAGACGAATGCCGCGTCGGAATTGGTCGCCGCCGTCAGCTTCAACGGCGGACGGCAAACCACCGGAAAGATCGCCTGCAATTTGGAGTTGCGCAGCAAGGCCAGCAGCGGCTCGCCCTCCGTGCGCGGAATGTGCAGGAACGGCTGGTTGAGCAAAAAGCGGGAATCATCCGTGGCGACAAACGCCCGAATGTTGCCCTCTTGAATCAGGCTGTTATGTTTGCTCCACTGCGAGTAATAGACCACCCGGTCATCGCGCGGGTTGGCGGCATCAATTTGCCAGATTCCCCAAATGCAAAAACCGGTCCACGCCACCGCCAGCAGCATCAACCCCGGTCGCGGCAACCGGCGCAACTCATCGCCGTCACCAATGACAAACAGGCTGGCCAGACTCGCCATGGGGATTATGGCCAGCGCGTCCATGTAGCGGCTGCCGCCATATAAAATCGCGCGTCCGTAAGACAGCGCCGCCACTTGCAGAAATCCCCAAACTCCAAGCGCCAGAATAAATTCGGCTGCCCGCCGGTCCGGATTTTTGGAGCGGAGATATTGGATGCCCAGGAGAAACAGCGGCAGGCAGATGAGATAACCCATCAATGGCTGGATGCGAAACGGCCAGGCCAGATTGCACACCAGCACCTTCAAAAACTCCGGCAGCGAGTGCGCCTGGATTGGTTTGTGCATTTCCACGCTCACGCTCAACGCCAGACCGGCGACGACGACGGCCAAGCAGCCGGCCAAAGTGATGAGGTGATTTCGAGTGCCGCCTTTCTGCTTGAACATCCGCATCACCACCAACCCGGCGACCGCCAACGGTGCCAGCAGGCCGGAAGCCATTGTGAACAGGGACATGACGGCCGCCGCCAGCCCCAGCCACCACCGGGTTTTCCCCGGCGTTCCAAATCCCAGACCGACGATGGCCGCGACCGAAAAGATGTTCAAAAGATATTGCGCCGAATGGAATCCGTGAATTGTATTCTCCGCCGCAAACGGCAGCGCAAAAAACGGAATTAGCAGGAAACAAATCAAGCCGGCCCATTTCCTGCCGGTGAACCCCCACAAACAATATGCCAGGCCGCAGGCAAAGCCGGCCTGGATGAACGCATTGATGACCATTTGCAATCTGGGATCCCACTGGCCGTTGAACTGCAACTCCAGCAAATCCAGCAGGCGCGTGAACAAAATCCGGTGCTCATTGTGCGCGGCGAATAGCGCCTTCCAGTTCAGATGCCCTTCGAGCCAGGGAAGAAATAATAATTTTGCTTCGTCCCATTGATCCATGAATGGCAACGGCGAACCGTAAAACTGAATGACGCAAAGCTTGGCACCCAGCACCACCAGGAAAAGCGCCGCCAGCCACGCCCAGAGCCGAAATTTGGTGTCATTGAATTGCACCCGCCTATTTTTTACCGCCGGCCAGCCATGAAACAAGAACATATCCAAGTTTTGAAATCGGACGACAAAACTGACAATGTCCTAATTTGGTGGGGCGAGCGTCCTCGCGAGCCGTCGTGCGCCTTGGGTTTGAGCGGCTCGCGAGGACGCTCGCCCCACCGGTTTTTTCCAGATTAGAACATTCCCACAAAACTCATTCCCTTCCGCGCCAGCCACCCGCCGGGCAAGTGTATTTTTCGTTTCAAACGCGCCTTCACCGTTTAACCTTTTCCAATCGTTTGATGAATCTGAATTCTGAAAATTTTCCGCTGCGGCCGGCCTGGACCGAGATTGACCTCGGCAAGCTGCGCCGCAATTTGCAACTCATCCGCCGCGATTTGCCGCGTCCGGTGAAATTACTCGCCATCGTCAAGGACGAGGCTTACGGCCACGGCGCGCTCGACGTGGCGCGCATCGCGCTGGAGGAAGGCGCGTGGGGCTTTGGCTTGAGCAATCTGGAAGAAGCCATGGCGCTGCGCGAAGCGGGCATCACCGCGCCGCTGCTGCTGCTCGGCGAACGCCAGGCGGCCGAACTGGAATGGTGCGTGGCGCATGACCTCACCGTTTGCGTGAACGAACCACACGCCGTCCGCAAGCTGGCGAAACTCGCCTCGGACTTCGGCAAACAAGTGCCGGTGCATGTCAAAATCCACACCGGCATGAGCCGCTACGGCGTGCGCTGGGACGAGGCGCGGCCGCTCATCGAAAAAATTCTTGCGGAAAAATCATTGCAGCTCGAAGGCGTGATGACACATTTCGCCCAGTCGGACGAGACGGACAAAACTTTTGCCAATCTTCAATTCGCGCGTTTCAACGAAGTTTTGCAGGCGCTGGCACAGAAAAAAATCCCGGTGAAATTGCGGCATTGCTGCAACAGCGGCGGCTTGCTCGATTTGCCGCAGGCGCATTTGGACATGGTGCGGCCGGGCATTTTGCTTTACGGCGTCTGGCCATCGCAGGTCTGCCGGCAGATTCCCGGCATCGAACCGGTGATGTCGGTGAAGGCGAAAATCGCGGCGATCCAAAAATTGAAGCCCGGCGAAGTGGTCGGCTACGGTATGCGTTACACGGCGAAGACGGAACGGCGCATCGCAATTCTGCCGATTGGCTATGGCGACGGTTTTCCGCGCGTGCGCAACGAAGGCTGCGCGCTCATCCACGGTCGGCGCGCGCCGCTCGTCGGCGGCATCGCGATGGACGCGCTGATGGTGGACATCACGGACATTCCGTCGGCGCAGATGTGGGACGAGGCCGTGCTGATGGGCAAACAAGGCGGCGACGAAATCACCGTGCGCGACATCGCGAAGTTGAAAAATTCCGTGACCTACGACGTGCTGACGAACTGGCGGCTGCGCTTGCGCCGGAAATCGGTGAACGGCCACGCGGCGCCGGATCAATCCCGGTTGAAAACCACATTATGAGCTTCTTTGCAATTTGGGGCGGTGGGCGGAAACATCACACGGGCCGACCAGTTCGTTGAGCATCTGCCAGAGCTGTTCGTGCCCGAACGGTTTTTGCAGGAAGACAATTTTAATCCCCAAACAGGTGAACGCCCGGATGCTGTCCGTGTCGCAGGCGGAAATCATCAGCACGGGAAAATTTGCATTTTTCTCCGCCAGCTTCCGCACCAGTTCCCCGCCATCCAAACCGGGATGCCGCCAGTCCGTGATGAGCAGGTCCGGCTCCGTTCGCGACAGCTCGCGCCACGCATCGTCGCCATTTTGGAACGGCACCAGTTCCACCTCCTGAAACCAGTCCCGGAGATACACCTCGAAAAGCTGCAGCATATGCGGCTCATCATCCATCAGGACGATGCGCAGTTTTTTCGGGCGCGGCTGGGCGACAGGGTTGTTCATTTTGAACCGGATGCAATCAACGGTCGAGTCCGGGAAATTCTGCGCCCCGCGCGGCCAAACCTCAAGTCCCAAGAAAAATTGGATGACCAACCCCGAAAGTTCCGGCCCCGCCAAAATACCGCGCAAAGCCCCGGCGGCGGGCCGCGTCAGGCCCGGGCGGAGACGGTATAGTTTTCCAGCCACTTCTGCCCGAGCGTCTGCTGCGTGGCCGGTTGCAGGGTTTGCTCCAACACCGGGAACACGATTTTTTCCTCGCGCCGGAAATGTTCGCGCGTGGCCGCCAGCACGCGTTTGAACAGGCGCAGCGCCTCCACCGGATCGGTCGCCCGGTGGATGAGTTTGAACTGGGCGTCAATCTCGCGGTGATCCTGATACAACTGCTCCACCGCGCCCCGGTCAGCCAGGGCGTGATCCAAAACCGAATAGGCCAGCTCGGTCTCGGCATCGCCGTGACTGCTCAACAAACCCTCCACGACGGAAGCGAGCAGTTTCACTTCCGGCGCGGATTTGGAACCGGCCAGCACCAGTTCCATCTGGGCAAATACCTTGCAGAAAACCGCGTGTTCCATGATGAGTGTTTTGGTAATGGTTTCCATATTATTAACTGATGGCACATTCGGATGGAGAGTGCAAGTCGGGCCGGATGGGATTTTCCGCCGCCGGCCGCTCACGCCGCGATTTTCAGGTGCGTGAGGCGGAAGATCGTGCCGCGCGGCTCGTTGGGCAGACACGCGATTTCCCAGCCGTGCGCGAGCACAATCTGCGAAACGACGGCCAGGCCGAGGCCGGTGCCCTTTTGATGCGTGGTGAAATACGGCTTGAAAATTTCCTGCCGGTTTTCCACCGCCACGCCGTGGCCGTCGTCGCGGATCTCCAGCACGGCCTCGGTGGCATTGGCGCGGCGCACTTCGATTTTTATTTCGCCGCCGGCATTCACGGCCTGCGTGGCGTTGATGAGCAAATTGAACAGCACCTGCCGCAGCAATTGTTCGTCGGCCTCGATGGCCAGCGGGTCGCCGCCGACCTCCACGCGCAGTTTCTTTTCGCCGAGGTCATAGCCGAGCGTGCGGACAATTTCCTGGCAGGCGGCGGTGAGCGCGACCTTTGTGCGGCGCACTTCGCGCGGGCGGGAATAATTGATGAACTCAGTCAACTGCGCGGTGACCTTGTCGGTCTCGTCCACGATGATTCTGGATTTTTCGCGGACCTCCGGCGCGGCGTCGGGCAGGCGCGAAATTAACTGCGCCTGGCCGCGGATGAGGTTGAGCGGATTGCGCGTCTCATGCGCGAGGCCGGCGGCGGCGAGGTTCAATTCTTTCAGATGCGAATTCAGCTCGCTCGCGCGGACGAGGCGGATCTGCAATTCGGCAGTCTTCCCAATGTTGCGCCAGGACAGCGCGGCGCCGAGCGCAGAAATGCCGGCGAAAAAGCCGATGACGAAGCGCAGCCACAAATCGTTGATGCCGACGGCGCGAAAAGTTTCCGTGGACATGACCAGCACCAGGCCGTGCAGTTCGCGTTTGGCAGTGAGCGCCTTGAAATCGGCGTCGGAATAACCGCGCATCCACGGCGGACGGCGGTTGCCGCCGCGCGGGCGGTCGCCGCCTTCGGGCGGACGGTTGCCGTCATTCGGCGGCGGCCCCATTTCACCGTTGGTGGGCGGCGGCGGGAAATTGGTGGCGAAAAAACCATTGGTGCCGAAGGCATTGGTTTCATCCGGGCGCGGCTCGCGGCGCGGAAAATCCCGGCCGTTGCGGGCCGGGCCGTTGGTGAAAATGCCGCGCTGGAGGACGACCGTGGGTTTGTTCGTCACCCCTTCGGGGCTGACACTCGCGCCGAGAACCGGCAGGACGAAGGTGACGTTGCGATCCGACCAAAATTCGTTTTCGGCGAGAATCGCGCGCGAAAACAAGTTGGTGTCGCCCACGGCCACGATCGGTTCGTTTTCCGTGTTCAGCAGGCCGACATAAAGCAGTTTGACCAGGGCGTTGGTGCGGTTGTTGACGAGTTCCTTGAGGACAATTTCAAGGTTTTCCTGCAACACCGTGCCGCGAAAATTGAACGCATGGGTGACGGCGCTCAACGTGCCGGCGATCTCGTGCGAGCGGTTCCGGAGGTCGGACTTGGCGGCGGCGACGACGAGCTGATGCTCCTCGATTTGCCAGCCGACGACGAGCAGCCACGCGGCGGCGAGCAGGCCGGCGGCGAGGCGGTGGCTGCGTTTCAATTCCATGGGCGTTTCAGCGGGCCGGGTTGCAGAAAAAAACAACGGCTATTTTTTCTTCACCGGCACGCGATCCAAGAAACGATCCAGTTCCTGTTCGGAAAACGAATTGGTATTGGTGATCATCGGCGTCTGGCCGGTTTCCCTTGTGGACATCGCGGCGAGCTGCGACGGCATCTGGACGATGTGTGGGGTGAGAAAAATCAGCAACTCGGTCTTCGCGTTCGACTTGGCGCTGTATTTGAAAAGATTGCCCAGCAGCGGAATATCGCCCAGCAGAGGCACCTTGCTCTCGTTGGAGGACTTTTGGTTTTGAATCATTCCACCGATGACGATGGGCTGTCCGTCGGGCGTCACCACCACGGTGTTGGCGGAACGTTTGTTAAGATTGGGCGCATACACAGCGGACGCAAACACGCTGCCACCTTCGATCACCTGGCCGGGCGTCGAGCTGTCAATGGACGTGATTTGCGGTTCCAGAATCATCTGCACCAGACTGTTTGCCCCGATGAACGGCGTGACGTCCAGTTGGATGCCGACGTTTTGATAGCTGCCGTTGATGGCCGGAATGGTGGTGCCGGTGCCGCCGACGGCGGTGAAACTTACACTGCTGGGCAGGTAGATGCTCTGGCCGACAACAATCTCCGCCATCTGGCCGTCGCGCGCGAGAATGGACGGGCGCGACAGCACCTGCGCCTTGCCGGCGGTGGCGAGCGCCTGAACCGTCGCCGTAAAATTATTGCCCAAGACCTGATAAAGGCCGCCATTTCCGGCCGCACCCGGCAGGGTCTGGGGCAAATTATAGCTCTGCCCCGCGTTAATTGATTGGTAGAGCGGGCTGGGCACGGGGGTAAAAGTTGGAGTCGTAACATTCTGGCCGCTTCCGGTAGTAGTCGTGGCTCCTTGCAGGTAAGAATTGGTCACAAAGCCGACGAGTTGGCCCAGATTGGCACCCAAGGGGTTGCCGGTGTAAGTGCCTTGAACACCAAGCTCGGACGCCTTGCTGTCCTCCACTTCGACGAAGGCAACCTTGATCAGCACCTGCGGCGTGGGCGCGTCGAGGCTGGCGATCACCCGCTTGATTTGCTCGGTGGTGTCCTTGTCGGCGATGATCACGACATTATGCGTCACCGGATCCACGGAAATGACCGCGCTGCCCACCGTGCCGTTGTTGTTATATTGGCCGCTGCTGCTGGAGCTGCCGCCGCCGCCACGGTTGAAACCGCCGCCGCCAAAGCCGCCAAAGCCGCCGCCACCGAAGCCGCCGCCGCCGCCGCGTTGTTGGGCGTGAACCGCCAGCGCGCCGCAAAGCCAGACCGCCAGCGCGCCGCCGAAATATTTTTTGAAAGAGTTGATATTCATAATTTGCCTTTTAAATTAAATGCTTCGTCCGGTCTCAAGGAATCGTGCCGCCGCGCCCGCCGCCGCCGCCGACTCCAGAGCTGCCGATGCCGCTGGTGGTGGTGGTCGTGCCCATCGAGGTGTTTTGGTTTTGAGAGCGTTGCATCAGCAGACTGTTTTGCGATGAACTGGAGCCGCCGCTGCGCGTCGAGCCACTACTCTGGAACATGGTTTGCAACAATTGCACCACCTGCTGCGGGTCGCCGTTCACAAGCGGAAGGACTGTAACGTCCTGGTCGCGATCCGAAACCACGTCGAGCTTGTCCATCATGCCCGCGATCTCCGTCATCAAATCCTTCGGTGCCGTCACGATGACCGCCTGGATGCGCAAATCCGCCACCGCCGTGACTTGCGTGGCCTTCTTGATACGGTCATTGGAACCGCCGCTGGAGCTTCCACCACCGCCACCGCCCATCATCCGCGCGAAAAATCCGCCCGGTCCGCCGCCGCCACCGCCAAACCGGGTCGGCGCCTGCGCGGTGTTGCCGGAAGTGCTGCTGGGGAAAACACTGCTCAATTCCGACGCGACATCCGTCGGGTTGGCGTGTTGCAGCTTGAACACCTGAATTTCCGTTTCCGCCTCCGCGCTGTCGTCAATCGCCTTGATGATTTCCATCAGGTGCCGGATGTTCGCCTGCGTGTCGGTGATGACCACGGAATTGGCCGCCTCGTTCGCCACCACCGTGGCCTGCGACGACACAAACGACGTCAAATCCGAAACGAGCGACCGCGCCTCGACGAAGCGGATCGGAATGATCTGCGTGACAATCTCCGCGTTGTCCGGGATGTCGTCGGGCTTGTTGCCGCTCCGCACCGGGATACGGCTCGTCTTGGCGTCCGTCTTGTCCAGAATGGTCAGCGTGCGGCCCTTGCGGAGGGCGGCGTAATTGTTTTTGTTCAGCTCCGCGTTCAGCAAATCCACCACCTCGTCCTTCGTCAAGTGGCTGCCCTTGATGGTCACGCTGCCGTTGACGCGCACCTCTTGCACGATGATGAAGCCCGCCGCGTCGCTCAAATAATTCAGCACCATCTCCAGCGGCGCGTTGCGGAAATTCAAATTCAAATCGTTTTGATTCGTGCCGATCACCATGTCGGGCGGCATGAACGTCGCCGCGATTTCTTCCCGGGGCGCGGTTTTCCCCGTGGCCGGCTGGATGACCAGCGGCCCGGCGTTCGTGCCGTTGTCGGGCATGACTTCGTCCGGCCCGTTGTCCGCTGGCGGCTGGCCGGGCAAGCCCGGTTGGTCGCCGCCGACGGTCGGCGGCGGCGGGCCGCCGTTGTCCGGCCCGTTGTCCTGGCCGGGCGGCGTGGCCGGCTGCGGCACGGCGGGGGCGTTGGTGTCGCCCGGATTGCCGCCGGGCGCGTCCTGCGCGACGGCTGAAACCAGCAGTCCCGCAAAACCGATTGTGATCAGGCTCAAGAGTATTTTTTTCATTGTGATTCCTTTGCTCGTTTTTCCATCAGTCGTTTCAAAACATCGCTTGGTTCACCGGCGGGCGTAGCTGCCGCCGCCGCTGAAGCTTCACTGCTGCCGGCGGCCGGACTGGCCGCCTCCGTCGTGCTGCTGCTCTCGCCGGTGGGCACGTCTTCCACGCCGGACAATTCCCATTTCTTGTTTTCCCAGCGCATCACGTCGCCAACCTTCAGGCGCAGCTTGCCCGGCTGGTTCGTGGATTCCAGCGTCACGCGGCCCGGCACAATTTCCGTCACCGTGTAGCCGGCGATTTTTTCCATGGCCGGCAGCACCTTTTTCAAATCCTCATTGTTCCCGCTGAAAAAGGCGAACATCCCCTTCTCATAGCTCATCGTGCCGACCAGCGCGAACGCCGGCGCCGATGACGAACGCGGCGTGCGCGGCCGCGAAACTGGTCGCGGTCGTCCGCTCGACGTGTAACGCTGCACGCGGTTCGGATCAAAAATATTCCGGTCCGAGACAAACCGGCTGAACGACGAATAATCCGTCGGGCCGGGAACCTGGTTGCGCGTTTGCGCAAACGCGCCAAGACCGCCCGCCAGCGCGAGCGCCAGAATGAGGTGAATGCGTGGCAGTTTCATTTTTTGTCCGGTTGAATGAGGAGCGCCAGCCCGTTGATTTCCGTGCTCAAAGTCATTTGCTGACCTTCCTTGTCGCGGGCGCTGAGTTCCAGCGAGTCGAGCCGCAGCGCCATCGGTCCGCGTTCCAGGTCGTAAAGAAACCGGCTCAACGTGCCGAGGTTGCCGGACGTTTCCACGCGGCAGGTGAGCGTCAGATAATTCGTGGATTCGTTTTTCCACTGCGGCATCAGGCTCGTCACCTCCGCGCCGCTGCTGCGCGACCAGCCGTCCACCGCCGTCAAAAGTTTTTGCTCCGCCTGCGAGGTGTTCGCCGGCAGCGCGTTCGCCGTCATGTCCGACCAGCGGCTGCGGATGCTGGACTCGCGGGCGATGAGTTTTCGCCCGTCGCGCACGGCGTCGCTCAAATTTTTGATCTGCGTCTGCCGCGCCGACCACCAGCCGCCGAGCGGTTCGAGAATAAAATTCACGCCCACCAGCAGCGCGAACGCCGCGATGGTCAGCACCACGAGAAATTCCTGCCGGTTCTTAATTTTCATTGCCGCCTCCATTGTTGAATTTGAAGCTTAACACAAATTGCATCGGCGCCTTGCCGCGGCTTTGCTCGTGATGCACCGCAAAAACGCCCGGCTGCGCGCTCAACCGCGATTCCACCGCCAGCACCGCCGAGCTGTCGCGCGCCGTGCCGGAGCACGTCACCGTGTTGCCGTCGCGCACCTCGATGTTTTTCGCCGTCACCGAGCCGTCCTCCGGGAACGCCACCGACAACAGCCGCAGAATGGCGAGATTTTTGAACGTGCCGTCATACCACGGGCGATACTGCCGGATGTTGTCCTGAATCCCCTGAAGCTGGCCGACCTTCACCGCCATCTGCGACCACTGCGAACGCAGATGCCACAGTTGAATCTGCTGGAACAAAAACACCGCTAGAAAAATCACCGCCACGCCCGCCGCCACCGCGCCGGTCGTGCGCAGCCGGCCGGAGGAATATTTGGCGGCGAGCTGCTCGATCAAATTCGGTTTCGGCGGCAGGAATTCAAACACCGGCTTCTGCCCCGTCAGCGCGCGCGCCGCGAGGCTGAACGCCGCCGACAGCGAAACCTCCACCGGCAGTTGCGCGCCAAATTCATCCGGCGCGTAGCCGGCGACCACTTCGGTCTTCACGCCCGCCGGCGCAAACCGCGCTTCCATGGCATCGGCCAGATCGCGCGCCAGGTCGCGCGGGCCGAAAATGCGGATGCGTTTCACCGCGTCGCGCAGCCCGCCCGGCAACTGGCCGAGCGTGACGCGCGTTTCGCGCGCCACCAGATCCGCGTGCAGCGTCAGCCGGCCCGCCTCGTTTTCCACCGCGCCTTCGAGCGCACGCAAGGCCACCACGCCGCCGGCCGCCGTGATTTGCAAGCCGACATGGCTCTCGCCCACCACCAGCGCGAGCACGCCGTTGGATTTTTCGTCGCCGGCAAATTGCAGCGCGGCCAGGCCGAGCGCAAAGCTGACCGGCTTCAATTTCGCCGCCGCCAGGACGGCTTCCAGCGCCGCGATGTGCGTGCCGGGAATGCCCGCGAGCAAAACATTTTGTTTGCCGTCCGCCAGCGGCGTGCGCGAATCGGAAATCTGCAGCGTGGCGAGGTCGGAATGAAAACCTTTTTCCGCTTCGAGCTGCAGCAGACTCGCCGCGTCCGCCGCCGGCAGCGGCGGCAGTTCCGTTTGCGCCGTCAAAATCCATTTCAGCGGCACGCCGAAAACGCAGTGGCGCTCGCGCACGCCGGCGGCGTCGAGCTGGTTGCGGATCTCGCGGCCCACCAGCTCCGGCGCGGCGGTGAGCGGGTCGAGCGTGAGCGTGGCGGAAAAACTTTGCTGCACGGCGAGCGCGCCGTTGGCGCGTTTCAACACCACGCCGTCGAGCCGGCTGCCTTCGAGCGCGAGGCCGAGCACCGTCGCCAGTTTTTTCGGCCCGCCGAATTTGAATTTGAAATCAGATTTCATTGCGTGTCCTTCGCGACCAAAGTTTCCCGGGCCTTTTCGCCGAGCGCCCAGCCCAGCCGGCTCAGGTCCTGCCGGTATAAAATTTTCGGCGTGCCGTCGCTCACATCAAAAATGAATTTTACGCGCCGGAAGCCGCGCCCGAACGGCCCGACCGCCGCGATGTCGGCAGTGAACTGGTAGCTGTGCGTGGTCAGATAATCGCCTTTGGCCAGCGCGGTGACGACCGGGCTGTTGTTGCCCAGCGCGTCAATGACCCACGCGATGGAGGCGAGGTTGTTGGGATTCTGCTGGCGGTAGGAAATGAGCGTTTGCGCGGCGCTGATCGCGGTCTGCTCGTCAATGTTGGCACCCATGAACATCGCCGTCAGCACGTCGGAATTGGCGGTATTGACATTCACGCGATTGCGCAGATAGGTGTTCGTCTTCGTCGTCACGCTGCCGGCAACCGTGCTAAAATTGTCCGAACTCACGCCGTGGAGATTGCAGAACAACGCAAAGTCCAGCAGGCCGTTGAAATTTTGTCCCTGTCCCTGTTTCGGATGCAGTCGGTTGTTGATGGCTGTCCATAACTGCTGCGCGCGGCTGGTGCCGAGGTTTTGGAACAGCAACTTGACTTGGCCTTCCTTCGCCGTGTTCACGTTCGTCAGCGACGTGCTGTCAGCGTTAAAATTTGGTTCGCGCGTGTAGATCGTCACGTATTCAAACAGGCCGGGGTCCAGTTCGCCGTTGCTGTTCAAATCCTTTTCACTTTTGTCGAGCACGCCGTTGCGGTTCAAATCCTCGCCGACGAGCAGATCGTCCGTCGCGCCATAAACGAGCCGCAGTTCGTCCACCGTCTCGAACGGCGCGTTTTTCGACACATAGCCGAGCGACGTGTAATCCAGTGACACATCGCCGTTCGTGCCGCGCCAGTCCATGATCGCGTCGGAGAAATCGGACGTGATGTTCGGCAGATATTGAAAGACGTTGGTGCTGACGCTGTTCAAATTCAATTTGCCGCCCTCATCCACGAGGCCGAAATACGGCTCGGTGGAATTGCCCTCTTCCGGGTCGCGGCCGATGAGCCAGAATTTCGCGTCGCCCACCGGCACGGCCTCGCACTTGAACTGCGTGTTGTCCGGCACCGCGCCGTTGGTCGCGAAATTCAGCAGCACCAGGCTGATGTAGCGCGCCGCGCCCTCGATGGCCTGGTCGGCCATCACGCCGCTCACGCGGTTGTCGGCGGCGCGCAACTCGTAGGTCATCGTGTTCGCAAAATACAGCGCGATGCTGACGAGACCGATGCACACCCACAAAACAATGATGAGCACCGACGCGCGTTCGCGCCGGGCTTCAAACTGTTTTTGTTGGTGTTGCAATTTCATTGTCCGCCTCCCGTCGCGCTGGTCAAAACCATGTTCGTCCGCACCACGGCATCAATCGGCACCACCAGTTGGATCGGCTCGGTCATCGTGTCGCTGCCGGCCAACTTGATTTCCACGCGGACCGCCAGCGGCAGATTGGTGTTGACCGAAGTCGGGTCGCTGGTGTCCCAGGTTTCATTCCAGCGGATGCCGTCAAAGCAGGAAAATTTCACGGTCTCGACGCCGTTCAACATGAGCTGGTCCTTCACGTCCGGCGTGTTGACGCTCAAAAGATTCCGCGTCACGCTGCGATACAAATCGCGCTGGCCGGAAATCGTGGTGGAATTTTTCAGCTCGTAGGTCACGCGCTGGATGTCGGCCCATGGCGCACTGTCGCTCAACGCGCCGGTCGCCGTGAACATTTCCGCCGCCACCGGTTCGGGAATGCCCGTGCTGGTCACCGTGCCGGTCCGGAAGCTGCCGGAGATGACCTTGGTGGTGCCGTTCGTCGGCGTGACGACGCATTGCAAATCGCGGCGCATGAACGTGAACGTCTGATCCACCGGCGTCGCCGCGTCCACCACGTCCGTCGTCACCTGGCGCAGATGCAGCGAGGTGAACAGCACGGCGTTGACGGCAACCAAAACGATGGCGGCCACGCCGATGGCGAGAATCATTTCGACCAGCGTGAAACCAAATTTCGAATTTCGAATGGCGAATGGCGAATCCGCCGCCGCGCCGCGCGCGGCAGTCATTCGCCATTCGTAATTTGCAATTCGTAATTTCATTTACTGCGTCGTATTCAAAGTCGTCGCGCCCGGCAGGCTGGCGAGCGTGTTCAGCTTCACCGAATAATCTTTGCCTTGCGCGGAAAATTTTACTTCCGCCGTCACCGCCTGCATTCCCGAATCTTCGGCCCAGGCCGTGCTCGTGAGCGTCCATCGGAATTCCTGCGCGCCCTCGGTCGTCGTGCCGCTCTGCGTGCCGTTGTTCCAGTTCGTCATCACCAGGCTCTGGTTCAAAATCCGGTCCGCCACGCGCGTGGCCGCGCCTTTGCGCGCCGCCACTTCGCCCGCGAGGCTCGCCAGGTGCATCGCCTCGACCGCCGCCGGAATCACGATGGCGAGAAACAGCATCGCCGCCAAAACCTCGGCCAGCGTGAACGCGGCGTTGTGACGCGTGACGCGTGACGCGTGACACGGAATGCCGCGCCGCGCGACGGACGTTTTCACGTCACTTGTCTTTCGACACTTGTCACTTCTCGGTGTCGCGAATTTCATAACCGGTGCGACCGCTGTTCAAACCGAGCCAGCGCGAAAATCCGGCGCTGTCCGTCAATTTCAAAACCTGCGGACTGTTCTCATCCACCGTGCCGTCCGCCAAAAACTTTATCGCCGGAAAATTCTTGAATGTCACCGGCGTCGCCGCGCCGATATTCTGCACCGCGATTTGCAGCGTCGAATCCACCGTCAGATTTTCCGCCTTCGGATCGCCGTCCTGGCCGCTCGTCTCGGCTTCCAGGGCGTAATTGCCGGTCTTCTCGTCAATCCACAGCATCATCGTCGCGCCTTCGGAAACCGCGCGGCTCTGGCCCGCGTGCATCAGCGCCGCGATTCTGCGCGCCTCGGAATCCAGCGCCCGGCCGCGCACGAAATTCGACAGCGCCGGGGCCGCGAGCGACGTGGCAATCACCAGCAGCGCGAGCACCAAAATCAACTCGACCAGCGTGAAGGCGGAGGCAAATTTCGAGTTGCGAAGTTCAAATGACGAATGCAAGCCGGACTTTCGTGTTGTCGGCATTCGTAATTCGCAATTCGCAATTCGCAATTTCATTTTGACCAGTTGCCAATGTCATCGTCCGTGCCTTCCTTGTTGTCCGGCCCGATGGACAGCAAATCGTAGGAACCCGAGTTGTGCTTGCCGGGAAAATAATAAATGTAGTTGTTGCCCCACGGGTCCTGCGGGACTTTTTCCAAATACGGCCCGTGCCAGTTCTTGGCGTTGTTCGGCGCGATCACCAAATCCTGAATGCCCTTGGGATAAAATCCGTTGTCCACCTCGAACGCGTCCAGCGCGGTCTTGATCGAGGACAAGTCGGCGCGCACGGCGGTCTGCCGGGCCTGCTCGCTGCGGCCGACGATTTTCGGGATGACCAGCGCGGCCAGAATGCCGATGATGGTCACGACCAGCAGCATTTCGACGAGCGTGAACGCCCGGCGCAGTTTCGTTTTTTGGATGAGTGGCGTTTTGATTTTCATAATCTTTTATTTTTATTTGATGTAATCCTGCAACGAGAAAATGGGCAATAGCATGCTGATGAAAATCACGCCGATAAAGCCGGCGATGAGAAACAGCATCAGCGGTTCGGCGAACGCCACGGCGGTCTTCAGATTTCGGTCCAGGTCAAATTCCGTGACGCTGGCGACGCGCACGAGTTCGACATCGAGCCGGCCGCTTTCTTCCGCGACCGAAATCATTTCCAGCACCGAGCCGGAGAAAAGAATTTTGCAATCCGCCAGACTTTGGCCCAGCCGTCCGCCTTGCTGCACGCGTTCGATGGACTGGCCGACGGTGTCCACGAGAATCTGGTTGCCGATGGAGCGGCGCGAAACATTCAGTCCCTGCACCAGCGGCACGCCGGCGCCGAGCAAAGTGCCCAGCATCCGGCAGAAACGCGCCATCGCGAATTGCGCGATGAGCGGGCCGACCAGCGGCGATTTCAAAACGATGCCTTCCCACATGCGCTTGCCTTTTTCGGAAACAAACCACGCGCGGATGAGAAAACCAATGGCGACAATTCCCAGCACCACAAAAAAACCATACGACCGAACGAGATAGCTCAAGCCGATGACGAGCTGCGTAATCATCGGCAGCGAGCCGTGGACGCTGGCGAAAACTTTCTGAAATTTCGGAATGAAGAAAACCAGCAGCACCGACAGCACCACCAGCGCGAGAAACAGCAGGATGCACGGATAAATCATCGCGGTCATCACCTTGGATTTCAGCTCTTTTTCGCGCGTCTGAAAATCCGCGATCTGCGCCAGCACCACGTCGAGAAAGCCGCCGGCCTCGCCGGCCTCGACCATCGCGACATAAACACGCGGAAATGTCTCCGGCGATTTCGCCATGGCGTTCGCCAGCGACATGCCATCCACCACGAGGTCGTGGATTTCCTTCCACTTCGCCTTCGCCGCCGGCGCGGAGGCTTCCTTGTGCAAAATCACCAGCGCGCGGCTCAACGGCACGCCGGCCGCGAGCAAACTGGACAGCAGCCGCGTGAAATTTTCCAGTTCCTTCGCCGAAACTTTTTTGGACGCGAAATTAAAGGAGACATTGCCCAGGCCGCCGAGGCCGGATGAATCCGAACCGTTTTTGCCGGCGGAACTTTTTTCCGCCAGGTTCACCGGGCGCAGGCCGAGCGTCTCCATCTGCCGCAGCGCGTCGGGCCGGCCGGCAGCTTCGAGCACGCCCTCGGCAACTTTGCCGTCGGACTGCAACGCTTTGTAGGAAAACGTGGGCATGGTTCAGAATGCAGAATGCGGAATGCAGAATGCAGAAACAAATCCGCCAGCCGCGCATTCGCGCATCGCTCGCGCTGCGGCAGCGCGGACTTTGGACTTTGGACTTTGGACTTTGGACTTCATTTTATCCCGCCACCGCAATGCTCGCGGCGGAGGCTCCGGTTTGATTTTTCGTCGCGCTCTCGACTTCTTTTGCCGTCGTGACGCTCAAAACTTCTTCCACTGTCGTGACACCGGCGGCGACCAACCGCCAACCGTCTTCGGCCAGCGTGCGCATGCCGGCCTTGCGCGCGGCGGCACGGATTTGATCCGTCGAGGCGGATTTCAAAATAAGCTGGCGAATTTCCTCGTCGGTGTCCATCCACTCAAAAATCGCGTGGCGGCCAAAGAAACCGGTGTTGCGGCACTCGCGGCAGCCGATGGACTTGTAAATAATTTTGTCCGCCGGAATGCCGAGTTTGGCCTTGAAAGATTGCGCCCGCGCCGAATCGTCCGGCTGCTTGCAATGCGGGCACAGCACGCGGACGAGGCGTTGCGCCAGCACGGCTTCAAGCGACGACGCGACGAGATACGGCTCGACGCCCATGTCCACGAGCCGCGTCAGCGCGCCGGGCGCGTCATTCGTGTGGAGCGTGGAGAAAACCAAATGGCCGGTGAGCGATGCTTGCACGGCGATTTGCGCCGTCTCCGCGTCGCGAATTTCGCCGATGAGAATCACGTCCGGGTCGTGGCGCAAAATTGAGCGCAAGCCGCGCGCGAACGTCAGGCCGGATTTTTCGTTGACCTGAATTTGGTTGACGCCTTTGAGCTGATATTCCACCGGATCTTCCACGGTGATGATTTTGCGGACCGAATCGTTGATCTCGTTCAACGCCGTGTAAAGCGTGGACGTTTTGCCGGAGCCGGTCGGGCCGGTGACGAGAATAATTCCGTGCGGCAGACTGAGAACGTGCTGAAAATGTTCCAACTCGCGCCGATTCATGCCGATTTCGGCCAGACCGCGCAGCGTGGAATTTTGCCGCAGCAGACGCATCACGACCGCTTCGCCGTGCAACATTGGAATGATGGAAACGCGGATGTCCACCTCGGCCTGGTCAATGCGAACTTTAATGCGACCGTCCTGCGGCAGGCGTTTCTCCGCGATGTTGAGGTGGCTCAAAATCTTGATGCGCGAGACGATGGCCGGCTGAAATTGTTTTAACTGCGGCGGAACTGCCGTGTCCTGCAACTCGCCGTCAATGCGGTAGCGGATTTTGAATTCGTCCTCGAACGGTTCGAGGTGGATGTCGGACGCGCGCAACTCAATGGCGTCTTTCAAAACCTGGTTGACGAAGCGGATGATGGACGCCTCGTCCTCTTCGCCGGAATCGAGATTGGTGTCCTCGGCATTTTCGTCAACGACCTGGATGGATTTTTCCTCGTCGAGCGTGCCGATGGTGTCGGCGCCGACGCCGAGGCGTTTTTTGATTTCGCGCTGGATGGCCTCGGTGGAGGCGAGAATCGGCTTGAGATTCAAGCCGGTCAAAGTTTTCAGCGCGTCAAAACCTTGCGTGGCAAACAGGCGGCTCGTCGCGACTTCGACGTGGCCGTTCACGCGTTGGAGCGGAAGGAGTTCCTCCTTCAGCAAAATGCGCGCGGGGAAAAGGGAGAGAAGCTGACGATCCGGCTCGACGTCTTCAAGCGTCGTGTAGCCCAGACCGTATTCGCCCGCGAGCCAGCGGAGAATTTCTTCTTCGCTGGACAAATTCAGTTTCGCGAGCACGGCGGCGTCCAGCGAAGACAGTTGCCGGGACGCGACCATGCGTTCCAGCAACTGCTTCGTCGGAGAATCCTGAACCGGAGTGGCGGCCATGGATCGTCAGCTTTCGCTTTGAGTTTAGTTCACCAACTGGAGCAGATAAGCCTGCGCCTCCTGCTTGACCGTCAAAACTTTTTTGAGGTCGGCCTGCGCGGCTTCGAGCTTGGCCTGCTTGCCTTTCTGCGCGGTCTTGTATTTGGCGAGCAAATCCTTGATCTGCGAGGACGGCGCGTTGTCGTCAATCGCCTTTTGCAGCGCGTCCAGTTCCGGGCTGGTCTGGCCGAACGGATTGGGGCGGGCGGCGGCGCCGGCCTGATCGCCGTTGTTGCCGCCGCGGTTGCGGCCGCCGAACATCCGGCCCATGCCGCCGAAGCCGACATCGCGGCGGGCGTCCATGACTTTTTGCACGAGCGGTTTCACGGCATCCCATTCGGTGTCGTTGGTGAAGCCAAGCTGTTCCTGCACGCGGTCCAGCATGCGTTGCTGCATCTGGGCGGGATCAAAATTTCCGCCGCCGCCGGGGCCTCCGCCCTGACGATTGCGCCGGCCGCCGCCGTTGTTGCCGTTGCCGCCGTTGTCCTGTGCCAGGAGGCAGGACGCACTCAAAGCCAGAGTGGCCGCCACCGCGCACAACGTGATGATTCGATTCAGTTTCATTTCAATTTCTCCTGTTGTATTTGGTTTGTTTGTCCATGCCGGCACACAATGCCGCCACGGGTGTTCGTCTGGCTAACGCAAGGAACGTGCCAGCCGAAAAAACCCGGATTACCCAATGAATCGCCCAAAGCGCCCGCGCAAACCCTGCGCACCAAACCCGTGCCGCGCATAATTTGCGCAGAAGATTCGCGTTTGACCTGGCGAAAAGCCCGACTCATCGGCGGGTGCCCGCGCAAACCGGAAGTCATGGACATCGGACTGGGAAAAGTCAGGTGCATCGGTTAGGTGGCTGATGTTGATGGTTCCATTGAGGCTGGCTCGGGGCCAGAATTTTTGGTTGGATGAGGTTGGATTGGGTCGGATTCGGTTTGACTGGGTTTGACTGGGTTTGACTCGCCATTGTCTGGAGCAGTTGCTTCCGGCGGCTCCGGCGGTTTCGGTGTCAGGCCGAAAAGCTCGCGCAGCCGGCGTTGGCGTTCCTCCGGGCTGGCCCAAGTCCGGCAGATCAAGTCGCGCGCCGCCGGATTTTCCGACCATCGCTCGAACTGCGCCACCACCTCCTCCTCGGTTTTTTCCCGTTCCCGTTCCAGCCGGTCCTGTTCCATTTTCAACCGCGCGCCGCTGTGGTCGCCCCGGCGCAATTCCACGATGTCCTGGCACAGCCCGCGCAGGGCGCGCAGCTTGCGGCGAAATCCATCCGGCACCTCGCCGTTCCAGCGGCAACTGCCAGGCCGGCGGTGAAATATTTTCCGCGCGTTAAGCGAACCTATCCGAACATAAGCGAACATAGGCGAATATTTTTGCATTCAATTCCCGCTGGTGGAAGTGGCCTGTCCATTTGCGGCTGATTTTGAACGATCCCAGCCAAAGAGAATCGCTTGGACCCGCTTGATTTTCTCGTCATGGCTCAGGCTGGCATCATCTCCAACCACTTTCAGATAAGCCCGTAACTGTGGTAATTCCGTCAAGGACGCCGCCGTCGCTTCATAATCAAAATACTGCTGCGCCAGCTTTAGCCGCGACCGCCGGAGGTCATTGTCCTCGCTCCACAGCAGGAGTTTGGTGAGTGACGCCAACTGTTCCACCTGTTCGGGCTGCTCGACGGCCAGATCCAACGTGGCTTTGGCCACGAGCTTCACCGCCGCCGTCCGCAGGTCGTCCGTCTTCACCGCCAAGTCGTTCAATTCCCAAGCCTGCCTCTGGGCCGCGATCAAACCGAGCATTTGACGCTCCTTTGCACGCCGCCGGTAATACCGGCCCATGCTGGAAAGAGACGCCGTCAAACCGAACTCCTTTTCCGCCCGCGCCAGGGCATCCGCGTAACCCAGCCGCTCCTCAAACAACCATTCGTCCAACTGTTCCAGTTGTCCGGAGGTGAGCCGGTTCCAGGTCGAATCATCGCGCATTTTTCTCATCCGGCAATTTTCCGATAGGAATACCGGCCTTTGATATGGGCGTGGAAATAACTGCCATGAGAACCCGCGTTCACCAGGCCGTCGTATTCCGAGGGCGGCACATGGTAGTATTCATACACGCCGCCGCTATGGAATGCGATTGTGAGCGTTTCGCTCCAATCATCAAAATCAACTGCCGATAAATCGGATGATTGAACTGCTGTCATCTTGCCGTGAATTAAAACACGGCCAGAAAATCAGCGTAAGACTGGCAAACACCGTGGCATTTGCCGGGTAGCCGGGAAATGCCGCGTTATTTGCCGGGTGATTGACGATTCCACGAGGCCGGTTTCTCGTCCTTGGGAAGGAACGGGAACAAAGCGCGAAACACCTTGCCGGCCTCGCGCCGCGCATCATGCCACTTGGCCGGGTCGCCCCACTTGTCAGATGCAAACTGTTTTGTGCGGTGAATTGGCTGGCATTCAATGACCGGCGGGGCGCTCCGGGTTCCGAGAATCTCCTTCAATGTGAAACGCGACAACAAACGCATCACGCCCAGCCTGGTCAGAAGCGCGCGCGAGTCACCGGGTTTGTGGCCCTTGCCACTCGGTGCTTTTATCTGTTTTGGCCGGGCGTGCTTTACCCATTGCCGGAAGTAATTCGCAATCTCGTCGTTGGTAAAGTCCTCCCATGCGATGTTGATCAGAAGTGTTTCCACGCCGGCGATGAATAGTCCGGGGCGAATCGGTTTGTGCGTGGGTGATTCCGGCGCATTCGGCAGCGCGGATAGATGACCTGCCTCATCACATCGCGTATATTTCCGCTTCCAAGCATTCCACTCATCCGATTCGCGCTGAACCAGCCCTTCGCAGAAGCGCACGATTTCTCGTGCGTCGTGCCATTGTCCCATGCTTACCGGAACGATGTGGCAATCTTCAACGACGGTTTTGATGCGGGCGCGATGTTTCTTCTCCGCATCCGTCATGGATTGCCACGGGGCGGGAAAACTTCCCGACAAGGGTGGTGCATCCGGGTGGCGAAAATTCGGCTTTCGGGGATCAATGCTCTGCCGGACAGCGCCCGGCTCGAAAAGGCTGCCGCGCACGAAAACCTCTGCCACATAGCCAAGGCTCTGGATTCGACTGAGTTTGGCGCACCAATCTGGCCGCTTGGAATTTTCCAAATTTCTTTCCGTTTTCACCGATTCCAACACGTCAGCCCGCATTTCCAGCAGCGTGTCCCGAATAAATGCCGATTCGCGGGCGTATTCCCAATAACAGCAGGCCACCAGTTCATCATTCGGCACGTTGTCGAAATTCCACTCTTTGTTGGAGAGGATTTCTTCTTTCATGCTTGTTTGATAGAGTCTGGCAAATTAATTTTGTTTGCTTCTCTTTTCAATTTCTTGACTTCGTGTTCGGATGTTTTGAGAGCCATTGCAACCTCGAAGTCATTGAGGCCTTGATTCTTGAGGAAGCAAACGACTTGAACTCGTCGGGCCGCTGCGGAGTGGAACTCTTGCACCAATCGTTCACCCTGACCCCGCTCGTTGCCGATTTCCAGGTGTGTCTGCATTTCCTGCCAATACACCGGAATATAGGTTCTATGTCCCTTGATCCCCTCGTATCCGAAAAGCTCCGCTACGAGAGCGAGCAAATCAAAAACTAGCGCCCATGAAGCGTCAGCTCCTTTCCAATCCGTCTTCTGAAGTGCTTCCAGAAGGTAGGAAATGCGCTCTCGGTGCTTTTGAGCAGTATCGAGATCCTGTGCATCACGAATCAATTGCTTAAGCATGCGCGAGACCCACTGACCGCGATACTCCTCGTTAAGGCATGAACTCGCAATGTGGCTGGCTTCATCGCCGAACACCCTTCGCATACAAGTCTCGAACTTCATGCCATATTCCCATGTTGTCTTTCGCTTCTGCATCTTATAACAGATATGCCGCTGCTTGTTGCCTTTGGCTTTGGCTTTGGGCGCTTTCTTGAACGTCTCACCCGTGACGGCGACGGTGGACGGACGTCCGTTGCCTTTGAAATACAATAATTTCTTCATCGCGTGTTCGAAGCCCGGTCAAGGATGGCCGAAATCTCCCCGAAAGCGTTCCGCGCCACGGCGGCTTTCACTTCGGCCACCACCGCCGGGTCGGTATAAAAGCTGTCGGTAACCATGGCCATCTTGATGGCGGAGCCGATCAGGTGCAGAAAATCCCAGCGCGCACCAAATTGAAACGGTGTGGTGTCCAGCGGCAGCGCGTTCTTAAATTCGTTTTTCGCCGACTGCCATTCCTCTTTGGTGCGCGTATTTTCAAGACTCTTTTTCCTGGCGATGGATTCAGCAAATGTCAGAATTCGGTCTCCCAAATCATGCACCGGAATGGCGACGGCGCGGAAACGCACATCATCCGTTTCCAGATATTTCACGCGCATCAATCTTGGCAGGCGGCAGACATAGATGATTTCCTGCCCGTCCATTTTCTCGACGATGGGGCGGATCAATTCGCGCGCCGCCTGCTGCAAGCCCGGCTGCGTGGGATAAAACTGATAACCGCCGCGCAGGCGTTGCTTGATTTCCTCAATGGTCAGTTTTTCGTGGCGTTCTTCACTCATAATTTGTGGGCCAGCTTAATCCGGCTTGATGAATGTTTAATTCAATTTTTATATGGCAATTATACCGCAGCGGGTGGGACAAATGCTGTCCAACCTAAATCAATTCCTTCTGCCCGTCGCTTTTCGCCTTGGCCTTGGGCGCTTTTTTGAACGTCTCGTCGCGGGCGGCGTGTTCGGACGGGCGCTCGATGCCTTTGGCTTCCATCAATTCCTTCACCGTGCGCAGTTGCAGGCGGGGATATTTCTGGCCGGTGAGCTTGTGCGTGTAATAGCCGGCGGCGGCGGCGTCCGCATACATTTTGTCGGTCGGTTCCGCCACGGAAATTAGCACGCCCATTGCGGCCTGCTCGCGCTGGACGACAAAGCCCAGGGCGCGCACGTCGTCCGCCTTCAAATTGCCGCCTTTGACCTGCAAAATGATTTCCTCGCCGGTGGCGGATTTGGGGTCGTCGAAGAAAATGATGCGGCCGTCAATGCCGGTGTCCGCGCCTTTTTTCTTTTCCGCGCCGCCCTGGCCGCCGACGAGTCCCGCCGCCCACCACTGGAAACCGTAAGGATCGTCCTTGGCCATCGCCGCCGCGTCTTCCGGCGTGGCCGGTTCGCCGATGATGCGCACGACCATTTCGGTGGGGCGCGTCACTCCGTGCGCGCCGTCGGGTGAGGCGGATGATTCCCCACGCGCGGCGGCGGGCAGAGGACTGCCCGCCCTACCTTCCGCCGTGTCGCTGCCGCGTGTGAAGCGGACGGTTTTGGTTTCGTGATAAGTATCCCACAACCGTTTCTTGATGGTGGTCATGGCAATCTGCGTGATGTCTATGCCAATCCATTCGCGCCCCGATTTCTCGGCGGCGTCAATCGTCGTGCCGCAACCGCAGAACGGATCGAGCACCAAATCGCCGGGGTTGCTGCTGGCTTCAATGATTCGTCTCATTAAAGACAACGGCTTTTGCGTCGGATAGCCGAGACGTTCTTGAGCTTGTGAGTTAATCGGCGAAATATCTGTCCACACAGTTCCCATTACGCCGCCAGCCATTTCGTTAAGATAACGCTTCAACTGTGGACGTTTGGTCGTGTCTAATTCGCCAGATTTTTTGCGCGGATACCAAACACGTCCTTCTTCGTCTAACTGCGTCATCGTCTCGCGCGAATAACGCCAGCCTTTTGGGGGAAATGGAAAACCTTTCCATTCATACATCATGTTCGGTCTTGGATTTGGACTCGTCATATTATCCAAGCGATAAAGACCACGCCCGTCATTATCGTCATAGCGGTATTTAGTGTCGCGGTATTCCTCCGAATGTTGCTCGCGCGGTGTGTTCCAACAAAAAGTTTTGCCTTTCGTGTAAAAGAAAATCGAGTCAGCAACGCGACTCCAAGTTTTGCTGTCGCTGTGAGTGGTCGTCCGCTTCCAAATGATTTCGTTTTGGTAATTCTCTTTTCCAAACACGGCATCAAGCAGAAGTTTTAGATAATGCGAGGCGGTCGGGTCGCAATGCAAATACAGCGAGCCGGTGGGTTTGAGGACGCGCTTCAATTCCACGAGGCGCGGCGACATCATCACCAGATACGCCATCATGTCAGAGCCGCCTAGGAAATCGTGATAAGCCTGAAGCAGCTTACGAACGGCGTCCGGCGTGCGCGCGTCGCCGAGCATTTTCTGAAACTCGGACATGGATTCGTTGTCCTTGTTGATCCAGTGCCAGGTGTCTTCAAAGGCCTTGATCTGGCTGGCGGACGCGCCGCTTTTGCCCTGGAAGAAGGCGTTGTAGTTCGCGTCGGACTTGAACGGTGGATCGAGATAGACGAGGTCCACGGATTCGTCTTTGATGTGGTCGCGGAGAATCGGCAGGTTGTCGCCGTAATAAAGCGTGCCCATTTGCTGGGATGGTTAAAAGCCGGAGGCGGCGAGTCAAGCGGCAATACGGGCGGGCGGCAGCCGCGAGGAAATTGCGCGCGGAACCCGGACGCGGAATTTTTCTGTTTTCAATCCCCCAACTTTGCCGCATTGTTCAGCCCGCACAATTTCTATGGCTGAAAAACCGACACCGATTTACGACGAGAGCAAGATCAAGACGCTATCCTCGCTGGAGCACATCCGGCTGCGGACGGGCATGTATATCGGGCGCATCGGCAGCGGCGCGCACCCGGACGACGGCTGCTACGTCCTGCTCAAGGAGGTCGTGGACAACGCGATTGACGAATACATCATGGGCCACGGCAAGGAGGTGGCCATCAACATCGAGGGCAACCGCGTGGCGGTGCGCGATTACGGGCGCGGCATCCCGCTCGGCAAGGTCGTGGACTGCGTATCCAAGATCAACACCGGCGCGAAATACAACGACGAGGTCTTTCAATTCAGCGTCGGCCTCAACGGTGTCGGAACGAAGGCGGTCAATGCGCTGTCGAAAAACTTTTTCGTGCGCAGCCATCGCGATGGTGAATTTGCGGAGGCGAGTTTTAAGATCGGGAAATTAAAAAAAGAAGACACCGGCAAAACGAAAGAACCCAACGGCACGCTCATTGAATTTGAGCCGGACGAAAGCATCTTCAAGGAAAGCGCATTCCGATTGGAACACATCGAGCGCCGACTGCGGCACTACAGCTATCTCAACACCGGGCTGAAGCTCATCCTCAAGACGCCGGAGCTGACCGAACCGAAAGTGTTTCAGTCGCGCCATGGCCTGATGGATTTGGTGATGGAAGACCTGGCGAGCGACGGCAGTGAACCGATTTACGCGCCGCTGCATTATGCGGGCAAGACGTTGGAGTTCTGTTTCACGCACAGCAATTCGCGCTACGGCGAGACATTTTATTCCTTTGTCAACGGCCAATACACCAGCGACGGCGGCACGCATTTGAGCGCGTTTCGTGAAGGCTTACTCAAAGCCGTCAACGAATATGGCAACACCAAATACGAAGGCGACGACGTGCGCGAGTGCATGGTCGGCGCGGTGGCCATCCGTTTGAAAGACCCGGTGTTCGAATCGCAGACGAAAAACAAATTGGGCAACACGGAAATCCGCACCGAACTCGTCAACAACGTGCGCGAGGAACTGCTGCATTTTTTCCAGCGCAACAAACAGATCGCCGAGACCATCATGGCGAAGGTCAAGGACACGCAGGAGTTGCGGAAGGAATTGCAGAACGTGAAAAAACTCGCGCGCGAGCGGGCGAAGGCCATCACCTTGCGCATTCCGCAATTGAAGGACTGCAAGAATCACTTCGACAAGAAGAAGGAAAAGGGCAGGGGCACGATGGTTTTCATCTGCGAAGGCCAGTCGGCGGCCGGCTCCATCACGAGCTGCCGCGACGTCAACAACCAGGCGGTGTTCGTGCTGAAGGGCAAGCCGCTCAACGTGTGGGACCTCAAGCGCGACGTGATGTATAAAAACGACGAGATGTATAACCTCATGCAGTCGCTCAACGTCGAGGACAACACCGAGGGCCTGCGCTACGAAAAGGTCATCCTCGCCACCGACGCGGACGTGGACGGCATGCACATCCGCAATCTGATGATCACGTATTTTTTCCGCTTCTTTGAGCAACTCGTCCACGACGGCCACGTTTATGTATTGGAGACGCCGTTGTTCCGCGTGCGCAACAAGGAGAAAACGATTTACTGCTACAGCGAAACCGAGCGCGACAACGCGGTGAAGGAGCTCGGCGGCAAACCGGAAATCACTCGGTTCAAAGGCCTCGGCGAAATCAGCCCGAAAGAATTCGCGCAGTTCATCGGCAAGCAAATGCGCTTGAGCAAAATCGAATACGCCCCGCGCGCCGAGTCCGGACCGATTTTCAATTTCTACATGGGCAAGAACACGCCGGAGCGGAAGGACTACATCATGGACAGCCTGGTTGTGCCGGTGGAGGAATAATCGAAGCCAGATTGGTTCTGGCTCTCCCGATTTAGGCATTGGTTTGCACTTGCCCGCGGCGAGTGCAATCGGCATTTTTCCCCAGATGAATTCTTCGCTGATCTCCAAAGTTTTCGGCGGCGCGGTCACGGCGCTGCTGTTCGGCACATCTCTTTCGTTGAGCGCGGCTGAAAAAAATTCAACCGCAGCGCCGGAGCTTCAAGTGGCCGATCAATTTTTCCTTGCGATTCCCAAGAATGGTTTCGGCAAGGATTATTTGTTCAGCGCGTCGCTGATTCCTCAGGGGGACTCGCCAACGAGCCATGGGCTGGCGGGGAAAATTGTGTCGTTCGAACTGTTTCCCGACGGCGTGGACATGTATGAATCCACCAAGGGGCTGGTGGTCACGGCCGATTTGCCGGCGCGCCGGCTGCTGGCGAACTTCCCCATCGTGAAACAGGACGCTGGCAGCGTGGTGATTGATTTTAACAAGGGCATGCGCCGGGTCTTCACGCAGTCGTGGACCGATGGCGGCGCGCTGGATTTTTCGTCGCACGACAACGTGCTGGAGGTGCCGGAAAGCCGCGTCTTTGAAATGCGCGCGGACGGCGGGCAGCTCATCATCCGCCAGAGCGTGCAGACGCGCAGCCGCGAGATGAATGCGGACCTGGAATCGCGCTACGAGGTGCGCTATTTCATCACGCCCTATCAGCCGGGCGATTTTGCGGGCAAGGAGCCGAGCTTGGTGGATTCGCGCTATACGAAATTCTTCGAGACCGAAGGCCAGTTGGAACCGGGCACGGGCCGCGTCTCGTCGCGCATTGACCGGTTTGATTTGAAACAGCCAGTGGTGTTTTATTATTCGGCCAACACGCCGCCGGAATTTGTCGAGGCGGTGAAAGGCGGCATTCTTTATTGGAACAGCGTCTTCGGCAAGGACGTCGTGAAGGCGCTGAAAGCGCCGGACGGCGTGACCGCGCCGGATGCACAGCATAATCTTGTGCAATGGGTGCCGTGGGACCGGGCGGGCTTCGCCTACGCCGACGTGCTGGCGGATCCGCTGAATGGCGAATCCAAGCACGGCCAGGCTTACATGACAAGCGCGTTCAGCTATCTCGGCAAGGCGCGGGCGCGAGCGCTGCTGCGCGCGATGGAAGAAGTTGCCGAGACGAAGAAGGACGACAAAAAAGGCGCGGCGCAACTGGGCGTGCCGTTCCTCGCCTCGGCCGCGTGTTGTCAGATGGACCCGCGCGAGTTCGCGGCGCAGATGGCGCACGGCCTGCAGGAACTGCTGGCGAGCGATGAGCTGACCGACGAGGCCGTGCTGCGCGTGGCGCAGGATTACGTCCGCGAAGTCGTGGCGCACGAAGTCGGCCACATCATGGGCTTGCGGCATAATTTCGCCGGCAGCCTCGGCGCGACGCTCTCCGCGAAGGAACTCAACGAGTGGTTCAAGGCGTATCTGCTCGGCAAACCGCTCGACGCTTACACCAACAAGCTGGCCTCGGCCTCGATCATGGAATACACGGTTTTCAAGGGCAGCGTGTTTGTCGGCTGGCAGATGCGCACGCTCAAGCAGGTTTTGCCGCACGACCGCGCGGCGATTGGCTGGGGCTATTTCGACAGCGGCGAGGCGCGCACGAACAAGATGCTCTTCGCCACCGACGAGGACACCATGCGCTACGGCGACGTGCGGACGTTTGACTACGGTCCCGAACCCGTCGTCAGCGCCTACGCCGAAACCGCGCAGCTTATTGACCTGCTGGCCAACAGCGTCATCGAAAAATTCATCGCCGCCCGCGCGCCGCAGAATCCGCACGACCGCCTGCCGCTGGAACAGGTCAATTTGAATTACACCCTGACCGCCGGCGAAATCGCCGGGCAATTCGTCAACCAGCTCATTTGGTTCCGCGCCGACACGCGCTCGTTGAGCGTCGAAAACCAGTTCCCCTACATCGGCGAAATGAATCTCAAGGAACGCCACGTCGCCCACTGGAAATATCTCAACCGCCAGATCGAGGAACTCGGCGGCGTGGACCGCGCGCTGTTTTCCGCGCTGCCGGTGGATTTCAAACTGGACGTGAAAGACGAGCCGGCCAACATTCCCGTCGTCCAGCGGTTGAACGCCACCAACCTCACCGTGCGCCTGGAAAAATTGCTCGACTCCACGAACTACACCGTGTTCGTCGGCTTGGACGACAAAAAATATTCCTTCACCAAAGAGGAGCGCGAACTCATTCTCAAGCGCGGCAAAAAATATTTTTCCGAACTGGAAAAAGAACTCGTCAAACAGACTTGCCTGAAACTGGAAAACGCCCCGCGCGATCTCGGCACCGAAGCCGACGGTGCCATCGGCGAGGAAGACATCGTCGCCAAGCTGGAACAGCGCATCATTGAAGTCGCCAAATACGTCATCACCGCCCGGAGCGAAACCAAGCGCGTCGTCGGCAAGGTGGACAAAAGCTACGTCGAGGTGCCCGAATACAAATACGACCACGAAACCCGCCTCGCCGCCACCAAGGCGCTCAACGAAAAAACCGGCTCGTTCAAAGGCTGGGCCGACGACGCCAAGGGCGAGTTGAACGGCCAGTTGAAACGGCAGGTGGAGGAGGCCATGAACATCGCCCACTTCAAGGATTTCAAAGTGTCGCTGCTCTCACGGCCGCTGCGGGAATGGTATCAGCAGCAGCAGGAAATTTTGCAACTGCTGCCGCCGTCAGCGCCCGCGCCGGGTGCGACTCCCGAACCGCCCTTGCCGGCGAAATAATTGTTGGGGAATCACCCGCCGGACCACTCGCGCGGAAATCACGCCGGCGGCGGCAGGCGCAAAGTTGCGTCGAGCGGCGGCAACTCGGCCAGAGCTTTTCCGCCTGTGCCGCCA
>Ga0182030_10001683_pt1 | contig 45959 bp, 38 predicted proteins | sample 812S3MmetaG_FD_121299 | JGI IMG/M metagenome (GOLD analysis project Ga0182030, IMG submission 121299) | Permafrost microbial communities from Stordalen Mire, Sweden - 812S3M metaG (Illumina Assembly) | ecosystem: Environmental > Terrestrial > Soil > Wetlands > Permafrost | place: Sweden...
ACCTCTTCTGGGCTTTGTCTTCGGTGGCGATGTAGCTGGACATTGGGGGGCCGGTTGTAGGCCGGGAGGGGCCGGTATTCAAGCCCTGTCCATCCGCGCTCAGGTGCGCTCCGCGATCAGCCACGTCGTCGGCATCCCGGGCATCGGGTGTGCGCTCGGACGCGCGAGGCCGGCCTCGGTCATCCACGCCGTGTAGTCAGCGTGCCCGTAGGCCTTCCCGTGGCGCGTCCACACGAGCATCACGAGAGAGAACATCGTCGCACCCGGATTCTCCAGGGCCGGCCCGGTCACGAAGTCGTGGACCGCGAGGCGCCCCCCCGGAGCGAGCGCGCCTGCGAGTCGACGCGTCAAGGTCTGGCACGTCTTGGGGTCGAAGTGGTGGTACAGGTGGCTCGCGATGACGACGTCGTAGGGGCCGCCGAGCTCCGCCTCGAAGACGCTGCCCGGCAGGTAGTGGGCACGCGAGGCGTCGACGCCCAGGCGAGCACCCCAGGCTCGCGTCTCCTCGAGGACGTTCGGCCAGTCGAGGAAGGTCACGTCCACGCCAGGCATACGGAGTTGCGTGTGGCCATAGATGCCGCTGCCGGCAGCGACATCGAGGACACGCAGGCTCTTCTTCGCCGCGGCGATCGGCGCGAGCTGCTCCGCGAGAACGGCCGCGGCGGGAAACGCGAGCGCCGCGCTCGACCGCGCGAACGTCTCCCAGAACACGTTCGACGGCGTCTCGGCGTGCTTCTCCATGACGCTGCCGTCGGCGCGCACCGCCTCGGTAAGTTTGCCAAAGCCCTCCCAGAGCAGCGGTCCGGAGAAGATGTTCGACGCATCCCCGAGGTACGTCGGTCCGCCCGGAACGAGAAACGCGCGAGCCAGCGGCGCGAGCTCGTACGTGGCTTCGCGTCGCGAGGCGAGACCGAGGACGGCGACGGCGTCGAGGAGGATCCCTGTGCTGCGGGGCGGGCAACCGATCTTCGCGGCCACGGCGTCGGCGGTGAGGGGGGCCTCGCGAGCGCCGCGAACACGCCCAGGTCGATCGAGGTCTTGAGAACCGCGGTCGCCTGGTTGGCCTGCAGCATCTGGAGGATCGGGGTCGGGTCGAGATGATCGGGTGCGGACATGGCTGGCTCCTCGGGGACGTCGGAGTCTTGCACGACGTCGACGGGCGCACTCTAGCGGCAACGCCGTAGGGCCCCGTAAGAAAGGAAATGGGGCTCCTCGCAGGTTTGGTGGACGCGATGCCCTTCGCCCTCCCCATGGTGTCCCCTAATCCACGATGAGCGCGACCGGATCGCTCCAGTCACCGCGGCCGTCCTTCGTCACCGCGCGATAGCGGAACGGCAGCCTCTGTCCGGGCGTCAATCCCGTGATGGTGACGCGCGTCTGCACCGTGGTCGTCCAGACGATCCACGTCTTGCCGCCGTCGACGCTGTACGCCCACTCGTATCCAGCCCGGCCTGCCGCCTGCGGAGCGACGAGGTCCACCGTTCCGGAGACTCTCCCCGACCTGGCGGAGAAGACGCGCGGAGGGTAAGGCCGCGGTTTCTTCACCGACATGCCCGAGCTCTCGATGATCGACGCCGCGTTCTCGGGGGTCGCGTCGGCCACCGCCTGGACATGGGAGCAGAGCCGCTGGAGGAGGCTCTTGAGGACAGCGCGCTTGTCGTTTCGATTCGAGACGGTCCCCACCGCCTTCGTCAGCGTCGCCGTCTGGGCTTCGACGAGGTCGGCGATGGCCGCGTCGACGTCCGCGAGGGGCGGAACGGGCGCCGGAAACGAGGGGTTTTCCTTCATCGCCCGGACGATGCTGCTGGCGTACGTGATCCATTGCGGCGTCTTGTGGTCGGGCAGCTTCAAGACGGCCGTGGCGCGCCGCAACGGTTTCGTGCTCGAGCTCATGGGAAGAGCCGCAGGTTACCTGGCTGTCGTGAAAGCGTCGCGCGGAGCCATCTCACGCCGGCCGATGACTCCCCGGGACACGCGCGGAGGCATCGCACGCCGACCGATGACTCCCCGGGACACGCGCGGACGCATCGCGCGGCGGCCGATGACTCCCCGGGACACGCGCGGAGCCATCGCGCGCCGGCCGATGACTCCCCGGGACACGCGCGGAGGCATCCCACGGCGGCCGATGACTCCCCGGGACACGCGCGGAGCCATCGCGCGCCGGCCGATGGCTCCCCGGGACACGCGCGGAGGCATCTCACGCCGGCCGATGGCTCCCCGGGACACGCGCGGAGGCATCTCACGCCGGCCGATGGCTCCCCGGGAGGGGTTGCCTCTTCACAGGACGAAGTGTCGCCCCTTCTGCCGGCGACAGAACATCGCGATGGTCGTCGTCGCGTCGCCCACGCCCGTGTTGCCGCTCTCGCCGACGCCGCTCGCGCCGAACTCTTCCCACTCGAGCGCGCTGTCGGTCCCGTCGTTCTCCTTGAGCATGCCGCCGATGACGCGGCGCGCGCGATAGAGCTTCGCGTCGTCGCGGGTCCAGATGCTGGTCGCCAGATCGTGCGGGTTCACGTTGACCGAGAAGCGCAGAAACTCGTCGAACGTCCCCATCTCCATCGTCACGAGGACGGGCATGAAGAACTCGGTCAGCGCAGGCGCGATGGTCGTCTCCTTGCCATCCCAGTCGACGACCAGCTTCGTCTCCGGCGTCACGCGCCCGAGCACCACGGGAGCGGCGACCTCGGCGTGGTCGGCGTAGTCGCTGCCGGTCACCTTGCCGCCTTCGAGGAGCACCTTCACGCCGGCCGCTTTCGCCGCGTTCTGGATGCTCGTCACCGTGCTGGCCTTGTGCACCATCACCGGGCTGACGATCTTCGTCTCACCGGGCGCCGCGGCTCGCGGGTCGCGCATCTCCCACGTCTTCATCTCGGCGACGAGCATCGGCTCCACCCGATCGAGCGTCGCCCGGCTGGCGGCGACGCCGTGGAGGCTCGTGCACTTGTGCGAGCCCAGACCGAGCTTCGAGTACGCGAGGCGCACCGCGATCTTCCGCAGCTCCTCCTCCGAGAAGCCGTCGTCGATCCACGACCAGTTGCATCCGCCGCCCTCGAACTTCACCGGGCGCACGCCTCGCCTGGCCTGGAGCGTCTTCGCCGTCTCCGCGCTCCCCGTCACGCTGACCACCGCGATGCGCGGGTCCTCCACGATGGGCGCGATGTCGCCGCCGAATCCCTCGAGCTTGTGGACCGCGCGCGGATCGGCGCCGGCCGCGAGGAGCATCCGCGTGATCGTGGTGCTCGTGATGGCACAGAAGGGGTGCCCCTTGAAGATCATCGGCGAGCCGCTCAGGTAACAGGCGACGACCTGGATCCCGGGGATGCCGTAGACGAAGTTCATCGGCGTGATGACCGTGCACACGCCCGCGGGGATGTAGGCGTCCTTCCAGTACGTCTGCCCGGCCAGCATCGTGGGGACGAGCTCCCCCTTCATGGCCTTCTCGGCGTTGCCCTCGAGGTGATCCGCCGCGCGCTTGGCCTCCCAGTAGTCCTTGTCGGCCTCGAGACGGGTCTTCGGTGTCTGCTGCCGCAGCTCGTCGAGGCACTCCTCGTAGAAGTACTGGAGGAGGCGGGAGAAACTCTTGATGACGTGCTTTCGGTACGCGAGGCCCTCCCCCGTCCACTCGAACGAGCTCCAGAAGGCGAAGGCCCGGTCGATCGCGTGCTCGCAGTCGGCAGGGCGTGACCGCGCCAGCTCGAACAAGGTCACGCGGCGGTCCGCGAGGGACTTCATCGGCGTGAGCTCGGCCGTGCGCCGCCACTCGCCGTCGACGAGGTTGAGGCAGGTGACCGGCTTGTCGCCGGCCTTGCGCGGGATCGCGCGCCCGAAGAGGTAAGGGCGGAGCGCCTCGCAGTCGGCGTCGCTGAGGCCGAGCGAGAAGAGCGAGTACGCCGCGCGCCGCTCGGGGTAGAGCGCCGCGACGGGATCGCGTCCACCGCGCTCGTCGATGGCCTCGGCGTGGAAGCGTCTGGCGGCCTCGGAGAGGCGGGCGTGAAGGGCTTTGGCATCCATGGCGTCGCCGCTGGTCTAGCACGGGGGGCCCCCCTTCTTTCCTCGGACAAGCGGGCCGTAGACCCAGGCATGAGCCACGTTCGAACCTGGGGAGGTCTGGCCGTCATCGCCCTGGCCCTGACGGCCTGCACCGCCGCGCCGGGTTCGCCCGAGTCCACATCGCCGCTCGACTCCGAGAGGCCCCCCGTCCAGGGCACGGTCGTGGTACCCGCGGCCGACAAGGACGGCGGGACCGACGGAGCTCGCCTCCCGATGAACCTGGAGAAGCTCCGAACTACGCCTGAGTCGCCCCGGCCTGCTCCAAAGGTCGCCTAGAGGTCGTCGACGTCGGCGCAGCAGCGGAAACCGGTCGAGTAGTCGAGGTGCGACATCGGGTGGGCCGTCGTCCGGTAGTAGCAGCCGTCGCCGTTGAGGTGCGTGTCCAGGTAGTAGCCCCCCTGGAACGTCCCTTCGGGATCGTCGACCCACTCGTGCAGGTTCCCCACCATGTCGAAGACGCCGTACTCGTTGGTGCAGCCGGTGCGCTCACCGCTGCGGGTGAGCGTCCCCTCGAGCTGGTTGAGGCGCGGGTCGATCATGTTCCCGGCGAAGCCCCACATCCAGCTGTTCTCGGGCTTGTCGTCGAGCTTGGCGTTGAAGAAGTGCATCGAGCTACGCCCGTTGTCGTTGCAGCGGCCGGTCTGCCGCTCGTTGCCGTAGGGGAAGATGGTCTTCTTCGGGCCCATGCAGGCGTTCTTCCACTCGTCGGCCTTGCAGAGGCGCTTGCCGCTGCGCTCGCAGGCCGAGGCCGCCTGGTGCCCGCTGATGTACCCCTGAGGAAACACGCCGGCCGAGCTGACGGCCCGGACGACGACCCCATCCGGCAGGAGGTCGAAATAGGGCCAGGGCTTCTCCGTGCCGTCCTTCGTCACCTGCAGCAGCGACGCCTCGTAGACGTCGATGCAGTAGTTCCGGCCGATCATGACCATGTCCGAGGGGCACACGTAGCGGTTGTCCCGGGTCGGCGGGGCCGGCGGCTCGAGCGTCTCTTCGCTGTCGTCGCCGCCTTCGAAGGCCTTCAGAGCAGCGAGGGGCATCGAGCGGCCCCGCGAAGGCTCCTTCGCGCCCGTGCCGAAGAAACCCGGGAGATGCTTGGCGCCTCGGGAGTCTCCGTCGCCCCTTGCCGCGCAAGAGACCGGTGCTGCAACGTGCCCGAAAGCCGGGGAAATGTCAGGGCTCGCGGTGAAGACGAGCGAGGCAGCCAGCATCGGGAACACGAGCAAGTATCACCTCCGGGTGCGTAACCCCCTGCGCGAAACACGTGATCAGCTCTGAACAGTCCAGCGTTATCGCGCGACCATAGTCACTGGGAACCCATAATCGACAAAAGGCCGGTCATTTCCGTGGGTATGTAGAAGTGAAGGTAGGAGGGCGCGCCCGCTCCACCCCTCGCCAGCCTCGCCAGCCGTTCCGCCTCATGCGCGACGCGGTAATCTTCGAGAGAGATGACGCCCCGACCCGCCCCAAGCACCGTGGCGCTCGTTCTCGCGGGCGGAGCGGCCCGGGGAGCCTACGAGGTGGGGGTCGTGCGCTACGTCCTCGAGGAGGTGGCGAAGGCTCTCGGGCGCGACGTCCCCATCGACATCCTCTGCGGTACGTCGGCGGGCAGCATCAACGCGTGCATGCTGGCCGCGCACGCCGACAAGCCCGTGCTTCGCGGCGAGATGCTGGCGCAGCGCTGGACGAGCCTCCGCCTGGAAGACGTCGTCCGTCCCTCGACCAGCGAGCTCCTCGGCCTCGCGGGACGTCTCCTCGGTCGCTCGCCGAGGAAGCACAAGGACGCCCGCGAGGGGCGCCGCGGGGGGATCTTCGATCCCAACGGTGTCGAGGCCATCGTGCGCGACGCGGTCCCCTTCGACCGCATCGCCGAGCACATGCGCGCCGGCCTCCTCACCGCGATGAGCATCTCGACGACCCACGTGGCGAGCGGGCGCACGGTGGTGTTCGTACAGCGCGGCGAGGGGGGCCTACCCCGCTGGGGAACCGATCCGACGATGGTCGCGCGGGCGACGACCATCCGGGCCGAGCACGTCCTCGCGTCCGCCGCGGTCCCGCTCCTCTTCCCCGCCGTCGAGATCGACGGGCAGTTCTACTGCGACGGGGGCCTCCGGCAGAACGTCCCCCTCTCGCCGGCGCGCCGCCTCGGCGCGGACAGCCTCATCGTCATCAACCCGCGCTACATCCGTGAAGACACGCCTTCGCCGGCGCTCGCCGAGGCCCGCGAGCGCGACTACCCCGACCCGCTGTTCGTCGTCGGCAAGGCCATGAACGCGCTCCTGCTCGACCGGATCGAGAACGACATCGACCGCCTCGAGCGCCTCAACGCCGTCCTTGCGGCGGGGACCCGACGCTACGGGCCCGGCTTCGCCGACGCGATCAACGAGGAGCTCGGCAAGGCGGGCGTGGGGGGGCTACGGCAGCTCGACGTGGTCTACGTGCGGGCGTCGCAGGACATCGGCGTTCTGGCGGCCGAGTACGTGCGCTCCCCCGAGTTCGCCAGGCGGGTGCCGGGGCTCGGCGGACGAGCCATGCGGCGCGTGGCGGAGGGGGAGAGCGAAGCGGACCTCCTGTCGTACGTGCTGTTCGACGGGGAGTTCGCGGGGCGGCTCATCGAGATCGGTCGCGCCGACGCGAGAGCGAGGCACGATGCGCTGGTGAAGTTCTTCGAGAAGCGCTGCGCCCGCTGACAGTTCCAGAATCTTGCATTCCCCGACGCACGGGGCATGGTTGCCCCCGCTCGCATGCGTCGTGCGCTCACCGTCGTCGTCATCCTGCTCACCACGTCGTGGTGTGCGGAGAGGAAGCCCGCGGGGGACGCGCCGGGGCTCGTGGCGTCGGCCACACCGACGGCGACCCCCACGGCGACCGCGAGCGCAACCGCGACCGCGACCCCGACGGCGAGCGCGAGCGCGACCCCCACTCCGACCCCGACCCGGACCACAACCGCCCGCCTCTACGTCCGCGCGCACTCTCTCCCCATCCACCCCGACCCCTCCCTCAAGGGCAAGTGGATCGGCACCCTCGCCGCCGGCGACTCCGTCGAGCTGCGCGACGAGCCTCCTCGCACCGCCCCCGGCTGCGCCTCCGTGCGCGCCGTCGTCCCGCGCGGCTGGGCGTGCGTCGACGGCGACGCCGCGACCCTCGACGCGAACGATCCGGTGTGGCTCGCGCTTCGCGCCCACGCCCCCGACTACTCGTCCCCGTGGCCCTACGCCTACGGCGAGTCGCGCGGGGGCCGCCGCCACGCATCGCTCCCCGAGGTCGAGACCCCCGCGTGGCCACGGTCTCTCCTCGACTCGCACGCCACCATCGCCCCGCGGTCCACCGTCGCGTGGCTCGACGAGGTCGACTCCGGCGGCACGTCGTGGCTGCGCGCCAGCGACATGAGCTTTCTCCGCAAGGACCGCGTCGTCCCCTTCGACCAGGTCTCCTTCCACGGCGTGGCGCTCGGCAAGGAGACCCAGCTCCCGCTCGCCTTCTTCAAGCGGGCTCCGCACACCAGGTACAAGCGCGACGCGGACGGACGCCTCGTGGCAACGGGGGAGACCTGGCCACGCCTCGGCTCGATCGCGCTCACCGGCCAGATCGAGAAGCACGGCCACACCTCGTACTGGGAGACGCGCGAGGACGGCGTGTGGCTCGACGCGCGCGACGCGGCGATCGTCGCGCCGGAGGCGAGCGCGGTCCCCGAAGGCCCGCACGCGACGTGGATCGAGGTCGCGGCCCTGCAAGGGTGGCTCGTCGCCTACGAGGGGGACACGCCCGTCTACGCGACGATGATCTCCGCCGGCAAGCTCGGCGCGGCGAGACCCGACCCCGACCACGAGCCGCACCAGGCCGCCGCGACGACGCCCCTCGGCATCTATCGCATCCGGGAGAAGCTGCTGACCGCGACGCTCCAGAGCGATCTCGACGACGGCACGGAGTTCGTCCACGCCGAGGTCCCCTGGAGCCAGCGCTTCTACGACAAGTACCTGCTCCACACGGCGTACTGGCACGACCAGTGGGGCGAGGGGCACAGCGGGGGCTGCGTGAACCTGTCGCCGGTCGACGCCCGCTGGCTCTTCGGGTGGACCGAGCCGAAGGTCCCCGAGGGCTGGCACGCGGTGCGCGCCGCGGACGGCGACGACTCGCCCGCGACGATCGTGGTCATTCATCCCTAGGCCGCGCGGGTCTCTTGCGCAGCGCACGCACCGCACCCCTGTGGGCCGAGTTCGACGCGAAGGTCGCCGTGCTCGAGCTGGCCGTCGTCCGCACCGAGCAGGCGATCAGCTTCGTCGGCGTCATCATCGCTCTCTACGTCGCGCTCTTCGTCGCGCCCGCCATGGGCTGGACCCTCGCCGTCTGCTCCGGCGGAACGACGCTGTGGTTCACGGTGGAGCGCATGCTTCTCGCGCGAGGCCGCGGCGTCCGGGTGCTCCGCTGGGTGAACCCCGTCATCGAGCTCGTCATCCCGGCGGTGGGCCTCGTCGTCATGGCCCGCACCCAGGGCGCCGCGTACGCGCTCGCGTCGTGGGTGCCCCCGATGCTCTTCGTGTTCCTCATCCTTCTATCGATCGTGAGGCTGCGCCCGGCGCTGCCGCTCGTCATCGGCGTCGTCGGCGCGCTCGAGTACCTCCTCGTGTATCTGCTCGTGCTGCGTCGCGAGCCGCTGCTCGGCTACCTCGACGGGGCGCTCTACCGCCTGCCCATGCAGGTAGTGCGGTCGATCTCGATCGCCCTCTTCGGCGGCATGGGCATGGTGGTCAGCACGACGCTGCGGCGCACGGTCGGGCAGGCCGTGAGCCAGACACGCGCCAAGGAGCTCTTCGGCAAGTACCGCATCGGGGCGAAGATCGCCTCCGGCGGCATGGGCACCGTGTACGAGGCGCTCTACTGTCCCGAGGGCGGCTTCCAGCGCAAGGTGGCCATCAAGCGCGTCCACGCCCACCTGGCGCAGGAGCCGAGCTTCGTCGACAGCTTTCGCGCCGAGGCCGAGCTGGGCGCCCGCCTCGCTCACCCGAACATCGTCGCCGTCTTCGACTTCGGGCTCGTCGAGGACACGTACTTCTTCGCCATGGAGCACATCGACGGCATGGATCTCTTGCGCCTACGCAAGCGGTGCAAGGCCGGCGGCATCTCCATCCCGACGCGGCTGGTCGCGCTCATCGGACGCGAGATCGCCGAGGGCCTCGCGTTCGCTCACGAGGTCGCGCTCGACGCAGAGGGCAAGCCGCTCCACGTCGTGCACCGTGATCTCAACCCCAGCAACGTGCTCGTGTCGCGCACCGGGCAGATCAAGATCTCCGACTTCGGCGTGGCCAAGGCACTGGGGGACCGGCTCGAGGTCGAGACGCGCCACTTCGTCGGCAAGATGTCGTACCTGGCGCCGGAGCAGGCCCGGGGCGAGGCGTTCGACGCGCGGGCGGACCTGTTCTCGCTGGGGCTCGTCGTCTGGGAGCTGCTGTGCTTGCGGCGCGTCTTCGAGCGCCAGACCGACGCCGAGACGCTGCTCGCCGTCATGGGGACCGCCGCCCCGCCGCCCTCGTCGCTCCGGCCCGAGCTCGCGGGCGGCCCGTGGGACGCCTTCTGCGCGAAGGCGCTGGCGCCGGACCCGGGCATGCGCTTCCAGAGCGCGCGGGAGATGGCGACGGCGCTGGGCGCCCTGATGGAGCACGACGGGGTGCCGCGCCCTGACGAGCTTTCCGAGCTGGTGCGGCGTGCGGAGCAGGTCGAGCCGCCGGGCGCCACCCCCGATGCGAGCGGCGAGAGCGTGCACGCGAGCGCGGCGTCGAGCCGGTCGGAGGCCGCGACCGTCCGCGAAGAGGTGAAGCTCTAGCGTTCCTTTGCCAGCCGCGACATGTCCGGCTGACTCCCGCTCTTCGCTCGCGTGGCGATCTGGCGTATCAGCTCCCCGATGAGCGCCGCGGTGAGGACCGGCTTGCTGAGGAACGCGTCGCACCCCGCCGCGATCGCCAGGCTCTCGGCCTTGTGCGAGGAGAGCGCCGTCACCGCGATGAGCGCGACATCGTGCGTGCGATCGTCGGCGCGGAGGCGGCGCGCGACCTTGAAGCCGTCGATGCCCGGGAGCATGAGGTCGAGCACCACCGCGTGGGGGCCGAACTGGAGGGCCTTCGCGATGCCGCTGGCCCCGTCGCTCGCCTCGAGCACCATGAAGCCGGCGGACGCCAGCTCGGCCGAGTAGAGCTCCCGCAGCGAGTCCTCGTCCTCGACGATGAGCACGAGCGGCCCCCGCGGGCGAACCCCCGACAGAGGTCGGCGCGGCGGTAGGGAGTGGTCGGTCATCGCGCGGGGCTCCCCTTCAGTATGACCCGACTGCCGCAATCTTCCAGCCCGGGGATCAGCCGCCCTTCACGATGTGGTCGGGATCCCCGAGGAACTCGTAATGCATCGTGTCCCGGAGGACATCGTGCCCGAGCCAGTAGAAGCCGTAGCGTTCGAAGGCGTGCACCCAGCATTCGGGCATGCTCATGCGATCGTACTCGGTCTTCGCGGGGCGCTTGCAGGCGGGGGCGTCGTTCCACGGAGGGACGCAGCCGCAGCACGTGTTGATGGCCGGATCGACGTCGATGGCGATGCCGAAGATGTGGTTGGTCACCTCGCCGCCGCGGTACGTGTTCTTGAAGCGGATGCCGGCGAGCGCGTGGGCCGTGTACGGGTGGTCGGCGCACGTGAGCTTGATGTCCTCCTCCACGCATCGCAGCGCGGGAGCCACCTTGCGGTGCATCTTCACGGGCAGGCCCATGAACGTCATGTCGATGACCGACGCGCTCGGGGGCTGCGCGTCGGTCCCGGGCCGGCCGAAGCCGCGGAACCATCCATAGTGGTCGGTGCGCCACTGGATGGCGCGGGCGTTTCCGTCTTTCTCCTTGAGGAAGTTGCTGCGGATGAGAAAGTCTTGCGGAGGTTGCTCGTTGCACGCGCTCGTGGACGTCGGGACGGGGAGGGCCTCGGGCGGCGGGGTCGGCGCGGCATCGGCAGCGATGCCAGCGTCGGCGGAAGCGTCCACCTCGGACAGAGCGGGCGCGGACGTCGGCGCGGGAGCGGGCGGCGGTGCGGGCGGAGGCGCGGGCGTGGGGGCTGCCCCGGCGCATGCGGCGAGCGCGCCCAGCGCGAAGAAGAGGAAGGCGAGCGGTCGCATGGCGTCGCACCTTACACAGGGCGCCGGGGGTTCGCGAGGTCGTGGCACTCGCGGTGTGGGAGGTCGGACGACTGGTGCCGACGGGACGCATTCGGATCCTCCGCGATCCACGCCTTCACCCCTCCCACGCGACAATTCCCGTCGACGAAGCGTGGTCCGACGCTTGCTCCTTTCCACGGCACCATGATGAGCCTCACCCCCACGCTGCTCGATCCCTTCGAAGTCGCCGGCGGGGGGCGCCCGAGGGTGCGGCTCCCGAGCCTCATCGACTCCCAGGCCACCGAGTGGTTCGACCGGGCGAGCCTCCCCCTCCTCGACCTGGGGACCGCCTTCCTCCTCGAGGAGAGCAACGAGGTCCCGCCCTGGACGCCGGAGCCCGTGGACCGCCGCTGGCGCGCGCGCGGCTGGGCCGACGACGAGTGACGCCTTCGGCACAGGCTCCCGGGTGATAGGCTCGGCTCGGCGTGCCGTCGGTCGAGAGTGCCCTGCGTGAGTCCGAGGAGCGTTATCGCCTGCTCTTCGAGGCGACGCCGCTCCCGATGTTCGTCTTCGACGCCCAGACGCTCCGGTACCTGGCCGTCAACGACGCCGCGCTCCAGAAGTACGGCTACTCGCGCGAAGAGCTCCTGGCGATGACCGTGCTCGACATCCGTCCCCCGGAGGACGTGCCGCGCCTGAAGGAGATCCTCGCGAGCATCGAGCCGGAGAACATCAACAAGGGGTGCTGGCGGCACCTCAAGAAGGACGGGACGACGTTCGAGGTGGAGATCACGACGCACGCCGTCGAGCTCGACGGCCGGCCGGCGCGCCTCGTCGTGGCGAGCGACATCACCGAGCGGCGCCGCGTCGAGGAGCAGCTCCGTCAGTCGCAGAAGATGGAGGCGACGGGCCTGCTGGCAGGCGGCGTGGCGCACGACTTCAACAACCTGCTCGGCGTCGTCCTCGGCTCCGGCGAGCTCGCGCGGCGCGCGGCCCGGAGCGGGCACCCGGTCGAGCCCTACCTGGCCGAGATCGACGCGGCGGCGCGGCGCGCGGCGGACCTGACACGAAAGCTCCTCGCCTTCTCGCGCAAGCAGGTGCTCGAGGTGCGGACGCTCGACGTGGGCGAGATGGTGGACGACTTTCTCATGCTCCTCCGGCGCGTGATCGGCGAGGACGTGGACCTCGTGGTGAAGCGCTCGCCCGAGGCGCTCATCGTGAGCGCCGACGCGTCGCAGCTCGAGCAGGTGCTCCTCAACCTGTGCACGAACGCGCGTCAGTCCATGCCCGGCGGCGGTCGCATCACGCTGGAGACACGGCTCGCGCGCTTCGACGCCGCGGACGTGCAGCGCGAGCCATGGGCGGCCGTGGGCGACTGGGCCGAGGTGCGCATCGTCGACACCGGCGAGGGCATGGACGAGGCGACGCGCGCCCGCGTCTTCGAGCCGTTCTTCACGACGAAGCAGGACGGGACGGGGCTCGGCCTGGCGCTGGTGCACGGCATCGTCCACCAGCATCACGGCCTCGTTCACCTGGAGAGCCGCCCCTCCGGGGGTACGACCGTGCACGTGTACCTGCCCATCGCCGTCGAGGCGGTCGACGCCGTCCGCGACGCGGCGCCGTCGAACGGCGTCCCCATCTGCGGCGGGCGCGAGACGCTGCTGGTCGCCGAGGACGAGCCGCCGCTGCGCGGTCTGCTCGCGCTGACCCTGTCGGAGCTGGGCTACCACGTCATCACGGCTTCGGACGGGGAGGAGGCGGCCCGCACCTTCGCCGAGCGGCGCGGGCGCATCTCGCTGGCCATCCTCGACGTGGTGATGCCGCTCCTCGGGGGGGTGCAGGCCTACGAGCGCATGCGCGCGCTCGATCCGGCGCTGAAGGTCATCTTCATCACGGGGTACGCTCCGCAGCACGCACAGGTGAGCCGTATCCTCGAGAACGGCGGGCACGCGCTGCTCCACAAGCCGTTCGCGCTGAACGACCTCGGTCACAAGGTGCGGGAGACGCTGGACGGGCGGCCCTGACCGCCATACGACCGGGAACATGGTACTCGACGCACGCCTCGCCAAGCTCGCCACCGGACAGAGTGCCCGGGGGGCAGCCATGGCGTTCGCGCGCTCGCGTCACGAGAAGCTGGCCGACGCGGAGCGGGCGAAGGCCGACGAGTTCGAGGCCATCCTCGAGGCGATGTTCCTCATGGCCGCGGTCGACGGTCAGATCGCCCGCGACGAGGTGGGGCAGCTGGCGGCGAGCGTGCAGGCCATCCTCGACACGACGGGCGGCACGCTGAAGCTCGACCTCGGCCCGGCGATGGACGAGCTCGGGGTGCGCCTCGCGCGCGACGGATGGAAGGGACGCCTCGACACGCTGGCCCGGCGCCTCGGCTCGGAAGAGTCGCGCTCCTTCGCGTTCCGGCTCGCGGCGGCGGTGGCGTTCGTCGACGACAACGTGGTCCACGCCGAAGCCGCGGCGATCGACGCGCTCGCGGGGGCGCTCGGGATTCCGGCAGACGACTCGCAGCGCATCCTGGGCGAAGTCCAGGAAGAGCTCTTCGGAGGTTGAGGACGTGGCGACCGCATATTTTCTGATCAAGAGCGAGCCGACGGCGTACTCGTTCGACCAGCTGGTCGCCGACGGCAAGACCGCCTGGACGGGCGTCCGCAACTTCGCCGCGCGGAACACGCTGCGCGCGATGAAGAAGGGCGACGGCGTTCTCTTCTACCACTCGAGCGAGGGCAAGGCCGTCGTCGGCGTCGCGCGCGTCGTCGGGGACGCCTACGCCGATCCGACGCAGGATCCCGAGGGAGAGGACTGGAGCGCCGTCGACATCGAGCCCGTCCGCGCGCTGAAGACGCCCGTGACGCTCGACGAGATGCGCGCTCATCCGGTCCTCGGCAAGATGGTCATCTTCAAGCAGACCCGGCTCTCGGTCGTCGCGGTGACGAAGGAGGAGTTCGACACCGTGGTGGAGCTGGGGAAGAAGAAGCCGACGACGTAGGGGCCCCGACTCGAGCTCCGTCGAGTCCGGACCGTAGATCGCCGTAGGTCGCCGCGACTCTCGGAGCGGGCGTACGGCGAGGCTACCGCAACCCCGCTCGCCCGAGCCCCCCGTCGCCCTCCACCCACAGCACGGCGTCGCCGTCGCGCACGAGACCGAAGGCCTCCGGCGACGGGTTCCCGAGCTGCTGCGTCCTTCCCCCGGGCAGCGCGCGACGGAAGACGCCCGCGCGCTGATCGCTGCGCCACACCACCGCGGCGCCGTCGAGCACGAACCACACCTTCGACGTGCACTCGTCGCCGTGCTGACCTCCGAAGCTCTCCAGCGTGCGCGCGCCGCGATCCGGCTCTCGCCTGCCGAGGAGCTCGCACGGCGCGTTGCCGCCGCCCCACTCCGAGCTCCGGTAGCCGCTGTCGTACCAGACGTACCAGCCTGCCTCCGCGACGACCCGGGTGACGGCGGAGTCCGTGGCGATGAGCGACCGCGGAGGGCCGCCCCCGAGCGGGACCCGCAGGAGCTCGACGCCTTCCACGCCCGCCGGAGCCGCGTCGTTCCGGTAGCGCTGCGCGACGAACACTTCGGCACTGTCCGCGCCGACGACGACGCGCTGGTAGCCCTGGGGCTGGACGCTGGCGAGCGTCCGCACGGCGCCGCCGGCGAGAGGGACGGCCCGGATCGACCCGTGATCGCGGCCGGCGTCGCCGTCGTGCACGGCGATGACGACGTCGGGGCCGGCGACGGCAAAGCCATCGCTGCCGTCGCCGCCCGGCAAGGGGTGCCGCGGCGAGCCGTCCGGCGGTTGCAGCCAGAGGCCCCCGCGCGCGTCGCTCACGAGGAGGCCACCCGGGACCGCCGCGATCGCGCCGACTCCGTCCTCGTAGCCGCACGCGACGCGGCGACGCCGGCCGGTGACGCGGTGAATCGCGACGACGGCGCCGCCCTCGGTCCCGACGAAGGCCTCCTCGCCCGACACGGCGAGCGCGGTCGCCGGCGCCTTCTCTCCGCAGGGCGCGGAGGCGTCGACCGACGCAGCCTCCGTCGGAACGGGAGCCGGCGCCGATCCCGCGGTCGTCGAGACGACGGCGGGGGCGTCGGCGTGCGCAGGGAGCGGAGGTGGGCTGTTGCGGTCGCAGTCGATCAGCAGCGCGACGAGCACGAGCGATGCGACGCGGGGAGCCATCGACCGGTCCACGGTAGCACCCCACCCGGACCTGCCCGGGCACCCGCCCGTCCGTCGAGGTACAATCGAGCATGCTCCCCACGCGCCTCTGCCACCTGCCCGAGGCTCGCGCGCGCTTCGGCGACCGCATCGACCGGCTGGCGGCGTTCTTCGGGCGCGTGGATCCGCTGGCGGACGACGTCGTGGCGGCCATCGAGGGAACCCCCGGCGGGTGGCATCTGTTCGACGAGGCGGCGAGGCGCGGCGTCGAGCGCGTCGCGGGGGCGCCCGCAGCCTTTCGCGCGCTGTTCGATCAGGTCGAGCACGTCCCCATGTGGGTGGACTGGGACACGGTCGACCGCGGCGGCGGCGTGCTGCTGCGCGCCGGGCCTCTCGGCGGCCTCGTGCTGGCCCTCAAGTCGCTCGTGCTCGGGTACGCGTCGCCGGCAGGCAACAAGCCCCTCGTCTTCAGCGGTCGCCTCCAGGAGCAAGCGCCTCGCCGCCTCCACGAGACCGCGCGCTTCGTGCAGGCGACCATCACGCCGGGCGGCATGAGGCCCCGCGGCGAAGGCTGGCAGATCACGCTCAAGGTGCGGCTCATTCACGCGCACGTGCGGCGGATGATCCTCGCGAGCGGTCGCTGGGACGCCGCGGCGTGGGGAGCGCCGATCAACCAGCACGACCAGGCCGGGACGTCGCTCCTCTTCTCGGTGATCCTCCTCGAGGGGCTGCGCCAGGTCGGGATGCGCATCCCGACCGCCGAGGCCGAGGCGTACGTCCATCTGTGGCGCTGGTCGGGGTGGCTCATGGGCGTCGATCCGGAGCTCCTGCCCGCCACCGAGGCCGAAGGGGTGCGCCTGGGCGAGGTCTTCTCGGCGACGATCGGCGAGCCCGACGAGGACTCGCAGCGGTTGACGCGCGCACTCCTCGACGCCCCCCTGCGCGTGGCGAAGACGCGGCAAGACCTGGCCAACGCGAAGCGCGTCGTCCGCTTCAGCGCCGCGATGTGCCGGACGCTCCTCGGCGCAGAGATGGCCGACAAGCTCGCGGTCCCGCGCACCCCGTGGCGCCACATGGTGCCCTTCGTGCGGCGCCTCGTGTCCAGCGTCGAGCTCGTCCGCGAGAACGTCCCCTTCGGCGACGTCCCGGCCGTCTGGGCGGGCACGCGCTACTGGGACCGCGTGGTCGAGATCGGCCTGGCGGGGGCGATGGCCGAGTTCGGGCTGCCGCAGCGTCTCGCGCGCGCGGCGTGAGTAGAACAGCCCCCCGGGCTGAAGCCCGGGGGGCACGGGTAGCCAACGTGGGTTAGGTTCTGCGGTTCGTGATCCCGCGCCACCCGAAGACCACTCCCGTCCAGAAGAGCAACGCCTGGGAAAAGCTTCGCGAGAGCCTCCGCCACACCCGGATGACGCTCGCGCTCGTGTGGCGCTCGTCGCCGCCGCAGACCCTCGCGCTGGGCGGGCTCACGCTGGTCGGCGGTCTCGTGCCGCTCGGGGTCGCGTACGCCGGCAAGCGCATCGTCGACGCCGTCGTGACCCACGATCACGCGGCGACGCTGCACTGGGTGCTGGCGGAGCTCGGCCTGGTGGTCGCCATTGCGCTCGTGCAGCGCGGGCTCGGCCTCGTGCGCAACGTCCTCGGCGCGCGCCTCGGCGTCGACATCAACGTCAGCATCCTCGAGAAGGCCCTGGGCCTCGAGCTTCGCTTCTTCGAGGACCCCGAGTTCTACGACAAGCTGACTCGCGCCCGTCGCGAGGCGTCGTCACGCCCCATCGCGCTCGTGACCACCGCGTTCGGCCTCGTCCAGAGCGTCATCACGCTGGTCGGCTACGGCGCGCTGCTCGTGCGCTTCAGCGGCTGGGCGGTGCTCGCGCTGTGCCTGGCGACCGTCCCGGCCACGATCGCCGAGATGCGCTTCTCGAAGCTCACCTTCAACCTGCGAAACTGGCGCTCTCCCGAGTCGCGTCGCCTCGTCTACCTCGAGTACGTGCTGGCGAACGACGAGCACGCGAAGGAGGTGAAGCTCTTCGGCATCGGGCCGCTCTTGCTCGATCGGTACAAGAAGCTCAGCGAGGAGTTCTACGAGGAGGACCGCAAGCTCTACCTGAAGCGCGCGAAGTGGACGCAGCTCCTGTCGCTCATCGGGACGGGCACGTTCTACGGCGCGTACGCGGCGATGGCGCTGATGGCGGCGGCGGGCGCGCTGACGCTGGGCAACATGACGATGTACGTCGTCGCGTTCCGGCAGGGCCAGCAGGCGTTCCAGTCGGTGCTCGGCAGCATCGGGGACATGTACGAGCACAACCTCTACATGTCGAACCTGTGGGACTACCTGAAACTCGCGGGGGAGGGCGCGCTCGCCGCGGTGGGGGTGAAGCCCGGCGCGGGCGGGGACGCGAGCAAGGGGATCGTGCTGGAGGACGTGGGCTTCAAGTACCCGGGGAAAGATGCGTGGGCGCTGCGGCACGTGAGCCTCTCCATCCCGGCGGGCGAGAGCCTGGCGCTCGTCGGCCAGAACGGGGCGGGCAAGACGACGCTGGTGAAGCTCCTGACGCGCCTCTACGAGCCGAGCGAGGGGCGAATCCTGCTCGACGGGCGCGATCTCCGCGAGTGGGACCCGGAGGTGCTGCGCAAGCGCTTCGGGGTGCTCTTCCAGGACTTCAACCAGTACCAGCTGAAGATCCGCGAGAACGTCGGCATGGGGAGCGTCGAGCACCTCGACGACGAGCCGCGCATCGAGCGCGCGGTGGAGCACGGCGGGGCGGGCGAGATCGTGTCGTCGCTGAAGGACGGCCTCGACGCGCCGCTGGGCCGGTGGTTCCAGGATGGGACGGAGCTGTCGGGCGGCCAGTGGCAGAAGATCGCCCTGTCGCGCGGCTTCATGCGGGAGGAGGCGGACATCCTCGTGCTCGACGAGCCCACGGCGGCGCTCGACGCCGAGGCGGAGCACGCCGTCTTCACGCGCTTCCGCGAGCTGGCGAAGGGACGGACGACCATCGTCATCTCGCATCGCTTCCCGACGGTGCGCATGGCGAGGAACATCGTGGTGCTCGACCACGGCGGCATCATCGAGCGAGGGACGCACGACGAGCTCGTGGCGAAGGAGGGGCAGTACGCGAAGATGTTCGCGCTGCAGGCGGAGGGGTACCGCTAGACCACAGCGCCCCGCCGCCGTCTCCACTGTCTGCGCAGAGCGCCGACTACTTGGGCGAAGGCGCCGCGCTTGACCCGGGCGCTACGGTCTTGTTGCCGCCCGGAGGGCCTTGGGGCTCGGTCGACTCGTTGGTGTGTTCGGGCGCCGAGAGGGCATTGTTCACGTCGGCCCCTTTTCCACCGCCGCACGCAGCGATGGTCAGCGGAAGGGCGAGCAGGAGTCCGAGAGAGAGCTTGGGCATGTCCTTTGGCTACCACGGTCGGCGTCGTGAGATTCTCCATATCGTGGTCGCGTCCGCTGATTTCGAGCTCAGTGGTGCCTGTGATGCAGGTCCGCCCCGTGCGGGTGCACGTGGGACTGCGGCTCGTGACGGTGGGAGTGCGAGTGCTCGCCTTCGGGAACCGTGTCGTGCGTGTGCGTGTGGTGCCCGTCGTCGTGCCGGTGGGCGTGCTCGTGCTCGACGACGTCGTGCATGTGCGAGTGGTCGTGCGACTCCGTCAGGTGCAGCGCCACGCCGACCGCGCAGAGCGCCCCCGCCCCGACCGTCGCCAGACCCCCGCTGCGCTCGCCCATCGCCCACGCCATCGCCGCCCCGAGGAACGGCGCCAGCGCGAAGATCGAGCCCGTCCGCGCCGCGCCGACGACGCGCTGCGCCCGCAGATACAGGCGCAGACTGAGCCCGTAGCCCACGGCGCCGCACGCGCCGAGCGCCGCTGCGTTCGTCCACGACGGCAGGGGCTCCGAGAGCGTGAGCGCGATGCCCAGCGACAGCGCCGAGCCGAGAGCGCCCTTCGCGAGCACGACCCGGGTCGGATCGCGGTCGGCGAGGGGGCGCCCGACGACGTTGTCCCCGGCCCAGGCGAGCGTCGCCCCCGCCACGGCCAGCGCGCCCCAGCCCGCCGTGATGGACGCCGCGCGCCCGTCGAAGACGAGGAGTGCGCCCCCGGTCACCATCGCGGAGACGGCGAGCCCGACCCGCGCGCCCAGCGGCTCGCGCCAGAGGAGGCGCGCGAGCAGGACCGTGAAGACCGCCTCCAGGTTGAGCAGGAGCGCGGCCGTGACGCCGCTCGTGTGCTGAAGCCCCCACGCGAACGCCACGGGCGCCACGACCGCCCCGAGCACGGCGACGGCGATGACGCGCCCTGCGTCGGACCGTCGCAGCGGCGCATCCCGTGTCGCTCCCATCGGAACCGCGGACACGAGGGCCGCGCCGCCGTAGAGCAGCGCCGCCGTCGCGAAGGGGCCCGCGCCGTGGCCGAAGCGCTGGACGAGCGGCGTCGTCGCGCCGAACGTGACGGCCGAAGCGACCGCCAGCGCGCCGCCGGAGACGATGGGACTCCGCCGCACGCGGGCGATCGTAGCGTAGTTCAGCGCGCGGGCTTCGCGAGGGCGCTGCGGAGCCGGGCCGCGGCGAGATCGACGGTACGCTCCCCGTCCCGGAGCGCGCCCCCCATGACGAGGAAGCCATGCATCTGCCCCTCGACGCATACGTGCTCGGCGGCGACGCCGGCCTCGCGCATCCGGTCCGCGTAGGCCTTGCCCTCGTCGCGCAGCGGGTCGAACCCCGCCGTGATCACGAGCGCCGGGGGAAGGCGGGACAGGTCGGTGGCGAAGAGCGGAGAGGCCAGGGGCTTCTTCGCGTCCGCGGCCTCGCGCAGGTAGTGGCCGAGATACCAGTCACCCGCCGCCTTGCTGAGGAAGAAGCTGTCGGCAAACATGGCGTGCGAGGGCAGCGCGCGTGTCAGATCGGTCGCCGGGTAGATGAGGAGCTGAAAGGCGGGACGGCGCGTGTCGTCGCGAAGCGCGAGCGAGACGACCGCGGCGAGGTTGCCGCCGGCGCTGTCGCCTCCGACGGCGACGCGGGCGGCGTCGATGCCGAGGAGCGCGGCGTTCTCGAGAACCCAGCGCGTGGCCGCGATGGCGTCGTCCGGCGCTGCGGGGAACGGGTCCTCGGGGGCGAGGCGGTAGTCGACCGACACGACGACGAGCGCGGCCCGGTGCGCGAGCGCGCGACAGAGCCGGTCGTGCGACTCGATGGAGCCCACGACCCAGCCGCCGCCGTGGAAGAATACGAGTCCTGGCGCGTTCGACGAGGGCGCCGGGACCGGCACGTAGACGCGCGCCCTCCGCGGGCCGGCGCCGCCGGGGACGGTGCGGTCGTAGACGGCCACGTCCGGGGTCACGAGGTCGAGCGTCGGTGCGGCGCGATCGAGCGAGGCGCGCGCGACGGCGACGTCACCCCCGGAGAGGGCGGGCACCTTCGTGATGCCGATGAGCCAGAGGAGCGCCTGGAGCTGGAGGTCCAGCGTCAGCCCGTCCGGCGAGTGGCGCGCCGGTCCCACGATGCGACGCAGCACCGGCGGAGGAAGCGACAGGAGGGATCGTGCGACGGCGCGCTCGACCTGCACGGGGATCCGGAGCGCCATGACCGCCCTCTCAGCTCGGATGAACCGAGTCGATGAGCGTGTCGAGCTCCTTGCCGGCGGCCTTCACCGTGGCGTCGGGGCCCGTCATCTTGAAGAACCAGAATCCGCTGGGCGCCTCGACGATATCGCCCACGAGGCGGAAGCCCTGCTTGGGCGCGCCCGGGGATGGCATGGCGGGCATGGCCATCGGCGTGTACGTGCCGACGACCTCGACGCGCGTCACGTTCATCCCGTTCACCGTTCGCTTGGTGCGCTCGACGGCGGACGACGTGGGCTGGAGCTGCTTCACCCAGCGCTCGATGTTGTCGTCGACCGAGCCTCCCTGCCCTTGCCCGAAGGTGACGACGAAACACTCGGCGTCCTCGGCGTCGCTCCCCGTCCTCGGCACGCGGTACTCCTTCGACCGCATCGGCGTCGACGGCAAGCGGGACTGCCATCGCGGAGGGTCGGTCCATTGCAGAGCGAGGGGGCCGGGACGCGCGGCGGGTCCGGTCGACCCCGCGGCGTGGGGCATCCCGTGGGCGTTCCCGCCGTGGGGGAAGGTCATCGATCCTGCCGGCGCGGGCGGCGTCGACGGCTCGGGGCTGGCGCTGAGCTCGGAGGGAGAGCGCGAGCAGGCGGAGGCGGCGGCGAGCACGAGGAAGAAGAGGGTGCGGCCCATCGGGAGGCGAGCTTAGTCTAAACCCCGTCATGCGCGAGCTGTCGCCGTCGCCCGATTCCGTCGTCGACCCGGCCACCCGCTCGCCGCGGCTCGGATCATTCCAGGGCGGCCTGCCGCGCGTGGACTGGGGTCCCCTCGGCGTCGGCTCCATGGCGCGCGCCCTGCGGCACAAGCGCTGGCTCTACGTGGCCATCGCGACCGACGAGGTGTACGTCGCGCTCGCGGTCGTCCGCATGGGATACGCGTCGAACGCGTTCGTCTACGCCTACGACGCGGCCGAGCGCCGGATGCTGGCTCGCCGCTCGTGGCTCGCGTCCCCGTTCGCCGCCAGCGTGGGCGACACCGGCAGCGAGGGATGCCACGCGCGGTTCGGCGCGCGGGGCGTGTCCATCGTCGTCGAGCGCGCGCGACGGGAGCCCCACTACGGCGTGCACGTCGAGGCTCGCGGTCTGTCGCTGACCGCGTCACTCGACGCGAGCGAAGCACCGCCGGCCATCGGGGCCGTGGCCGAGGTGGCGCCGGGCCGGTTCGACGCCACCGAGAAGCGTGCGCTCCTGGCCACGCGCGGGGAGCTCCGGATCGATGGGCGCACCATCTCGCTCGACGGCGCCCTCGCGGGGTACGACTTCACGAGCGGCATGCTGGCGCGGCACACGACGTGGCGCTGGGGCTTCGCGCTGGGACGCGCTTCCGGCGGCACGCCGTTCGCGCTGAACCTCGTCGAGGGGTTCGTGGGGGAGGCGGAGTGCGCGGCGTGGCTGGGGCGGGAGCTCATCGGGCTCGGCGAAGGGCGCTTCACGTTCGACCGCGCGCGGCCGGCGGAGCCCTGGCGCGTCGGCACCGCGGACGGGGTGGCCGAGCTCACGATGACGCCCGGCGCGGTGCACGAGGAGCGGCGCGACCTCGTCGTCGTGGGCTCTCGCTTCGTGCAGCCCTGCGGGGCATGGTCGGGCAGCCTCACGCTTCCCGGTCGGCCCCCCATCGTCATCGACCGCGCGCTCGGCGTCACCGAGGACCAGGACGTCACGTGGTGACGTTCACCGTCCCGGAGCGGCCATCCGCGGCCGTGTGGGTCACACGGCACATGCTCCCGAAGGTCGCCTGGGGTCGTGCCGCATCGTTCCCGCCGGAATGCCGCCGGTCACCTCCGCCGTCGTGACCTTGCCGCGCGACCACAGGGTCCGCTCGACCATGGCGCGGAACACGAGATCGAGCGCGCGTCGGACGTGGTCGCCCTCCAGCAGGCCCATCGCGCGACCGATCGCCTCGATCGTCGAAAGCCCCGCCTCGTGCGCCTCGGCGCGCAGCCGGTAGATCGACGGCTCGCCCGCGGGCAGGCAGACGCACGGCAGGTCGCGAAGCCCCGGGACGCGCTGGCGCACTTTCGACGCCTGCCGCCAGTTGCCGTCGGGCACCACCAGTGTGACCGGCCGCTCCGGGTCGAGCCCCATGTCGGCGAGCGGCGTCGCGCCCTCGTGGGGGAAGAGCAGGAGCGGCTGCGAGCCCGGATCGCAGGTGAACGGCGGCGTCGGCTGCGACTCGTGCCCACGCACGAGGACGACGCTGCTGGCGAGGCACTCGGCCGCGAGGCGGCCTGTGTTGGTGGGTTTGCGGTCCTCGAAGCGGTGGATGAGAAGGACGAGGCGGGTGCGCGTCTCGATCCGCGGGCTGGGCATGAGGGCGCAGACGCACAGCCCGCCGAGCATCCGGCAGCGAGGGCAGCGATGGCAGCCGTTGTCCCGGCGGCTCATGCGACGGCCTCGGCCTCGGTCACGCTGTGAGGAAGGGCGAGGAGCGCGAGGGCCGACGCGAGATCCTCCGGCACGGGAGCAGAGACCTCGACGCGCGCGGCGGTCACCGGATGCTCGAACGCGAGGAAGCTCGCGTGGAGGGCGAGGCGATGCAGCGCGTAGGTGGCGCGGTAGTGCCGGTTGATCTCGCCGGAGCCGTGCGTCACGTCGCCGACGAGCGGATGGTTGATGTGGCGCAGATGCCGCCGGACCTGGTGAAGCCGGCCCGTCTGGGGCATGGCGAGGACGAGCGAGCACCGGTCGACCGTCGAGCGCGCGACGAGGCGGAAGCGCGTGACCGCCGGGACGCGCGGGCCTCCCTCGTCCTTGGGGATCGCGTGGTCGATGGTGCCGGACTCGGGCGGCGTGCCGCGGACGAGCGCGAGGTAGCGCTTGTCGACGCGGCCCTCCTCGAAGGCCCGGGACAGGGTGGCGGCGGCCTCGCGCGAGCGCGCAAAGAGGAGCGCGCCGCTCGTCCCCCGGTCGAGGCGGTGCAGCGGGTGGACGCGCTCGCCGATGGCGTCGCGGACGCGGAACATGGCGACGTCGTCGTCGTTGTCCATGCCGCGGTGGACCAGCAGGCCCGAGGGTTTGTTGGCCACGACGACGTGGGCGTCGACGAAGAGGATGTCGATGGGCGGTAACAAGCGCCGGACATGTACCCCTTTGTTGGCCCTGCGGCACCTCCACCTCTTACGATCGTCCCATGCGGCCCGTCCTTCATGCCCACTGCCCCCGCGCTCGCCTCCGTCGCACCGTCGAGACCCGGTGCGAGGTCGTCCGCGCACGCGACTACTCGCTCGTCGGAACGCGGATCGTGGACCTGTCGACCCGGGGCATGCTGCTCCAGACGGACGCGCCGGTGATGACGGGCGAGGAGCTTCTGGTGCTCTTTCGCGGCCCGTCGGGAGACTGGTACGACTGCGACGCCACGGTCGCCCGCGTGCTGCACGGGCGGCGCCGCCGCGACGAGCGACGCGCCATCGGCATCGCCTTCGAGCCGCTCGACCCGTGGCGGGACATCCTGCTCTGCGACTCGCTGAAGAACGCGCCGGTGGCGGCGCGCGGCACCCGACCCACGCTGTAACGACCGCTACGCTGCCGCGGCGTCGGTCCGGACGAGCGCCGTGTCGAGGATGGCCAGGCATCCCTCGAGCGAGTCGCACTGATTGAGCTGCTGGCGGAGCGACGCCGCGCCGTGGAGACCCTTGAGGTACCCGGCGAGGTGGCGGCGGGTGCAGTGCACGCCGAAGGGCTCCCCGCGCTGCGCCACGTTGGCGACGAGGTGCTCGCGGCAGAGCGCGATGCGCTCCTCGGGCGTCGGCAGCGCCAGCTCGGTGCCCTGGTCGAGCAGCGCCCGCGCCTCGCGGAAGATCCAGGGATGCTCGATGGCGCGCCGCCCGACCATGACCCCGGCGCACCCGGTCTCGTCGATGGCGCGCCGCGCGTCCCCGGCGCTCCGGACGTCGCCGTTGACGAGCACGGGGATCGTGACCGACTCCCGCGCCTTCGCGGCCCACGACCAGTCCGCGGCGCCCGAGTGGCCCATCTGCGCGGTGCGGCAGTGGATGGTGATCGCCGCGACGCCCGCGTCCTCCAGGCGGCGCGCGAGGTCGACGATGGGCATGTGCGACTCGGGTCCGAGGCCGATGCGCGTCTTCACCGTGACCGGCATCGACACGCTCTCGACCACCATGCGCGCCATGGCCACCATCGCGGCGGGATCGCGCAGCCAGCCCGCGCCCGCGCCGCGCCCCGCGATCTTCGGTACCCAGCAGCCGCAGTTGACGTCGATGAAGAGGGGCTCGGCGCTCTCGGCGAAGCGCGCCGCCTCGGCGAGCCTCTGGGGGTCGGCGCCGTAGATCTGGATCGCGGTGAGCTCGTCGTCGTCGCAGAGCTGGATCTTGCGGCGGGCGTTGCGGCAACCGCGCAGCAGGCCCTCGACGTTCACGAACTCGGTCATCGCGACGGTCGCCCCGTGCTTGCGGCACAGGCGGCGGAACACGGCGTCCGTCACGTCCTCCATGGGAGCGAGGACGACGGGCTTCTGCGCGTAGAGGGCGCGGAGGCGATCGCGGGCCGCGGTCATTCGGCCGGAGGTGTAGCACACGGCAGGGCTCGTGAATCACGCGCCGCCGCCTCTCCGGAGGCCGGCTAGTCTTCGGGGTCTTCCTCGACCGACGGGGCCCGGGTCGGGGGCGGCGCGACGGCGCGCGTCCCGAGCGCCTCGAGGGCACGCCGGGCCCACTCGCGCACGAGGGGGTACTCGTTGCCGAGCTGCCGGGCGATGAGGGGAGCCGCATCCCGGGCATGGGCCTCGGCGAGGGTCCCGATGGCGACGGCCTGCTCGTGGGCCTTGCCTCGCTCCAGGGTCGCCCGCATCACGTTCGCATCGAGCGAGCCGTAGAGCTCCTCCAGGCGCTGCCGGGGGTAGCGCTCCTTCGGCCACCAGGCCTCCATCGTGTCGACCAGATGACGCACGGTCGCGTCGGCATGGCAGAGGGCGCACTCGAGGGGCCGGTCGCCGAGCACCCGGGCGGGCTCCGTCGGCGAGCCGATGCGGTGGTAGCGCGTGAGCACGCCGTCGAGCCCCATGTTCTTGCGGGGCATGTGGCAGCCCACGCACGACGCACCGTTGCCTGCGGGATCGTGATGGGCGTGGCGGCGCAGGTGCTCGGGATCGGCGAGGTCGGCGTGGCAGGGCGTACAGGTCTTGTTGCCGGCGGGAGTGGCGAGGGCGTGCAGAGCCGCGGGATCGTCGGCCCCGTGCGGATCGTGGCAGGTCGTGCACGGCATGGCGCTCGCGCACCCGCCGAGGAGAAAGTCCCTGGCCTCGCCGGAGTTGATGTGACTGCCGCCCGCCGTGGCGTCGCGGCGACCTCCTTCCCAGGTGTACGGGTAGCGAGAGAAGAGGACCTGGTGGCACCGTGCGCAGGCGCGGTTGATGGCCTGGGCCGGGCCGGGCCGAGGAAAGGCGACCTCGAGCCACGGCGCGGTGGGCACGAAGGTCGGCCGGACGCCGGGATCGCGCGCGTGCTCGACCGAGCCGCCGTGGCAGGCCTCGCAGCCGATCCCCACCTCGACGAGCCCGGCGCCGTCGAAGCCCGCGCGAACGACGTCGATCGCACGCCGCGCGACACCCCGTGCGTCCTCCCCGGGAGCAAGCGTCACGCCGCCGAGGCGCGTGATCTCCGCGCTGGCGATGCGCTCGAAAGCGACGTCGTCGGTCACACGCGCGTGGGCGCGCCGGTCGGGGGGAAGCCAGCGGTCGACCTGCTCCCCCTGGTAGGCCCGCGCACCGCCGCCTGCGACCGCGCCGAGCAGACGGTCCATCTCGGGGATCGTGTTGTGGCAGAAGATGCACGTCCGGCTCCACGCCGGCCCGGCCCGGAGCGTCGAGCGTTGGTGGACCATGACGGAGTAGCCCTTGTAGCGAAGCGCGCGCGTCGCGAAGACGAACGAGACCGGCAGCACCAGCTCTTCACTGCCCCCGGCGACGTCGACCCCGGCGAAGTCCTCGCGCGTACGGCCGCCGATGACGCGCGTCACGCGGTAGGTCTTCGCGCCGCCGCCGCCACCGGACTCGATACGGACGAAGCGTTCCCCGCCCTTCTGCTCCAGCGTGACGGCGTCCGCCTCGAAGGACCAGCGCGTCCCGTCGAACGGCGCGCGAACCTCGGCGCCGTGTGCCTCGCGCGTCATGCGGTGCATGGGAGACCGCGCCCACGCCGAGGCGATGTCGGTGTGGCACCCGGCGCAGACGGCGGAGCCGGCGTAGTCGGCCCGGTTGACGTTGCTGCGGACCGTCCTCGGCCCGGTCGATACGGCGGTCCTCGGGGGGGTGGGCGTGACCGCCGCCGCCCCGCCACAGCTGGCCACGAAACCGGCCGCCAGGGCTGCGAGGAGCGCCAGGTGCGCGAGTCGGGGCACGGAGCAATTGTAAGCGTCCTCGCGGCCGACTTGCCCCTCTCCGTCGGCTTGCCGTTCACTTGGTCCGTGCAGAAGCCTCCCGTGCCTCCGCCGACCGGCCTCGACGAGGTCGAACGCGCCCTGTCGGTGCTGGATGGGCGCCATCCGGAGCACGAGCGCATCCGCCGCGAGACGATGGCCGCCGCCGAGGGCCGACGGCACGAGCTGGACAAGGACCTCGCGGCAAGCGCGCGCCGCAGGCGACTGCGCGTCGTGGTGATCGCCGCCAACGGGCTGGCGCTGATCGCGGTCGGGGTGGTCGGCTGGAGGCTCCTCAGCCGCGCCCGGGCCATCCGCGCCGGGCTCGAGCAGGCCGAGGCTCCCTTCGTCTCCCACGGCATGAAGGAGATCGCCTCCAACGAGCTGTCCGCGAGCAGCACCCTCGAGGCCGACGCGCCCGGATCGAGCTGCTTCGTCGCGGTGACCACCGCCGGCGTCGTCCGGGCGCGACAGGGTGCGATGTCGGTCGAAGCCCCGGGCTCCGTGGGATGGTGCGCGTGCGGAGAGGGACGGGTGGTCCTGGAGACCACGGCCGGGGGTGGGCTCGCGCTCCTGCGCGTGGACGCGCGCACGTTCGGAGGCCCGCTTGCGCGCCCCTGGAGCGAGGTGGCGCCCGCGGTCTGGAGCGATGGAGGACGCGAGTGCGCCGACGCGACCCTCGATGAATGGCTCGCCGATCACCGATGGCCCACGCCGGCGCTGGAGACGAGCTGGCTGGACGCTTCGCCGGCGCGTGGGTCCCTCCGAAGTGCGGGGTTCCGCGTGGTGTCGGGCGTGCAGGCGGGACTTCCGTTCGGCGTGGGCGAGTCGGCCGCTGGCGAGTGCACGCTCGCCGTCGCGAGCGCCGACGACGAGCTCTCCCTGCGCGCAAGGGGCGGGCTGCGCACGATCGCACACGCCCACGGGGCCATGGTCTGGTGCAGCTCCGTCGCGGAGTCGATGACGGTTTGGCGTGAGGGATCTTCCGCGGTCGTGATGCTGTCTGCCCCGGTGGCCCGCGTCGGCGGCGTGCTCGGCGCGCGCGAGTGCGCGGAGGCGGGTGGCGTGCACGTGGCCGCAGAGGCGGCGTGGCTGCGCGACGAGGATCTCGCGTGGGATGCGGCGGCGCTTCTTCGCGCGAGCGCACTGGCAGGCGTCACCGCAGCTCCGCTCCCCGTCGAGCCGGGACCGACGAGCACGAAGGTGACGGCGCTGGACCTGTCGGCGGCCGCGCAGATCGTCTCGGAGCCGGCGAGCGTCGTCGTCGCATGCGATCCGCCGCTCCGGGCGCCATCCGCGGAGCGCAGCTCCATCTGCGCCGTTGCGGGACCTGTGTCCTGGTGGCGGAAGACGGACGCGCCCGCGGCCTTCGCCCAGGCTCCCCTGCCCTTCTGGCTGTCGCTGCTCGAATCGCACCACGAGCCCGACGCCGTCGCGCGCATCCCCGAGCTGCTGGCGCTCGCGCGCCGCCTCCTCCGAGCGGGCTTCGAGCCGACCGTGCTCGAGGGCGTCACGGAGCTGAGTGAAGGCGTGCGCGTCGTCGGCCGGGCGGGAGAAGACGAGGTCGTTGCCGTGGGCCTCGGGCCCAAGCCTCCGTGGGTGTTCCCGTACACCAATGGCATCCCCTGGGATCTCGGCGACCCGCCGCGCGTCGTCGAGTTACAGCCAGGGCTCGCGGTCAAGCTCACGTCTTCGCCGCCACCGGACGCGCCGCTGGAGAAGCGCCGCACCGTCGTGTTCCGCCACGCCGCGCGTCCCTGAGCGCACCGGCGTTCGCGCGCAGGCGAGAGTGACGAGAAGGTCACGGCCGAGCGCCGCGTCGACGACTCAATGCGTTCACTCAATTCGCATTCATTGCGATGGCCGTCGTTCATTCGGCCCAATCATTCACAACATCTTGCCGGACAATGTCTTCACCCTTGCGTCCCGCAGGCCCACGAAGCCCGGGGAATACCGATGAAACGTGCTCCGGAAGGGGACAAGCTGTGGACAATCCTGTGGGCAACAAGTGGATGAAAAAAAGCATTGTTTCGCTGCTTTTTGTGTTGCGCGGAATATCGATTCGTACGAAAAGGGGGTCATGAAGTTCGCGGCACATCTGCCCGCGAGCTGATTCGGTAGTAGAAGCCGTGACGGGCGCTGCGACCGGTCGTTCCAGAGGAGCTTCGGCTCCCTTGGGTACGGTCGGTCGAGCCGGTTCGAGTGCTTTCCTCGTCAGAAGAAGGCGCTGCAGAGCGGGTAACAAAGGCGAGCGAGTTTCCGAGCAATGCCTCTCCGGAGGCGGCGTGACGAGACCGCGGTCCAGGCGCGCACGGAGGAGCCATCCTCCGCTCGCGTAAGGGTTCCGGCGCGGCAGAAGGCACCCTGGTTCTTTCGACGGTGTCGCCCTTCGCGGGGAGGCATCAAAGTGGAACCTAGGCCGGCGCGACGAGCGACGAGGTCCTCCAGACCTCATCACCAATCGAACCGGCGACCCGGGTGCCCGAGGCGCCACGAGAAGGGCACGCGCGACATCGTCCAAGAGCGCGCGGCTCGCCTTTGCTCGAACGCTTCGGCCCTCGATTTGCCCTGTCCACGCAAGTGGAACACGTCGTGCGTAAGCCGGCGCGTGCAGGTCGAGGCTCGCAGGCCCCCGATGCGGCAACGTATCGCGGGCCAACGCAACCGGCATCGGTTGGTGCCGGCGAGTAGCGGGGCGAAAGCCCCACTCGCGTGCGAGGATCGAACGCTCGTTGGGTGTGCCCGCGCGTTGTTTCAGGTTGCAGAAGTCGGCAAGCGACGCCGAGGTCCAGAGAAGCGTGTCTCCCGTTGGCAACGGGGCGCGTGGACGGGGACCCGGCCCCTCGAGAGTCCGCAAGGGCTCGCGGGGGGTGAAAAGGCGTCGAGAACCGGAATCGCGGTGGCCAAGCCGCGAAGCCGGGGAACTCCGGAGCCGGGCGCTCGAGAGGGCGTTGCGGGGCAAAGGTTCTTGCTCGATGGAAGGCATCTCGGATCGCTCATCCAGCTCGCACGTTCACGCGATCGGGCTGAGGGCGGTCTCGGCGGCTTCCACGAGTGCGCAGGTCGCGCGAGCGACGTGACACACGTGGGAGAGGCGACAGGGATGCCAGAGGTACGGATCACACGCATCGCGACGGGAAGAGAACGCCCACCGCGGTGACAACACGACAAACGTGTGGCCCACCGAAGCGAATCGCACTGACGTGAGGCAGGCGATCACCCCGATCGCGCAGGCGCGCAAGCGCATGACGCATCGGGAACCTACGAGGCGCGGGTGCTCGTACGAAGAACGTGAGTAGGCAGAAGTCGGTCCGACGCATCGCGCGTCGTGACGCACGAGGAGCCGCAAGGCAAGTCGGCGACACGGCGCTGGTCGAGGAGCTCTCCGCATCATCGTGCTGACACACGACGCGGCGGCTCCGAGGCGAGAACGGTGTGCGAAACTACGCAGCGCATTCAAACAAGAAAGCGTTCGTGGATTCGGCGGCCAGGGCAACCTGGTCGATCACGACACGACGGAAGGCGTCCCGATCGTCAATATGTCGAGCCGCAAGGCGCGGCGTGGTGGCGGTCTAGGTCGCGCGGGTGAACGCAAGGCACGCACCGCAAGGTGTGCGTCGAGCCAGCTTCCCACCGGTTCTGGAACCGGCGAGGCAGTGTCCGCGATGACGACGAAGGACGTCGGAGATCGGTGATGTGCACGGTGAAGGCTGCCCCAGCCGATGAGGTGCGGGCGGTCCGTCACGCGAGGCGCCGCGAGGCGCTGACCCTCGAAGAGCTACGACGAGGGTTTCGCAGGTGGATGCGAAAGCAACACACGCGATCGAGTGGGCCGTGGACAGGTCGATCGAAGCTGGCCGGTGCGAACAGCTAGGCCATCCTGCCCGATAGCCCGAACCACGCGAATGGTAGAGGGCCGGGAATGGGACACTCACGCCGTAACGAACGATGCTCGGATCATGTCATGTGCACACACGACGACGTGATGACCGTGAAAGGTTTGCGAGATCGATCCTAAACCATCGACGGCGCGCGACGACGCGCCCAACGCAGACAAGCTGAACTTCTTCGGGGGCGACTCGGGTGACCGAGTCGCCCTCGTGCCATTTTGTCTCCATGCTTCTCCGCCAGGCCGTACTGGACTGGCCGAGGGGGATCTACGTGGTCGGAACCGGCGGCGGCAGACTCGAGAGGCGAGGCGCGACCGGGCGCACGATGCGGCTGCCCACCTGCAGGCTCATCTCGAGCAGCGGATCGCGCTTCGGACGCTCGAGGCAGCGCAGCAGGAGCGTCGGCTCGTCGAGCGAGAGGACGCGCAGCACCTGAGGCGGCGTCGACGCGCCCGGCACCTCGCGCGACCAGCGGAAGGCCTGCGGATCCTCCTGGCGCTGGATCTCGAACCGACCCGTCTTGCACTGGATGCCGACGCGAACGACTCCCCCGGGCCTCACGCCCTTCTGCGGCCGTTGCTCGAAGCGGGTCACCACGCTGCCGAGCGTCACCTCTGCCCACCTGTCGCCACGCCGCCACTGCGGCGAGTCGATCGGCAGGTTCAGCACGTGCGCCAGCCACCCGAAGAGCAGGCCCGAACGCGTGCTCGTCGCGTCCTTCTCGCCGTCGCGCGGCGAGAACTCGATGTCGATGCGCTCGAGCCCCGGGAGGCAGGCCCGCCCCTGCTCGTCGTCGAAGAACCGCGCCACGAGGTCCTGCACCCAGCGGAGGCGCGCCCACGCGAGATCCGCCAGCGCGTAGCGCCCGTGCGACCGCTGGGCAATGCTGGACAGCTTCTCGAGGTCGCGGAGATCCATCTCCTGCGAGTTCACGATGACGACGTCGGCGTTGACCACCATGCGGTCGAACAGATCGTCGTGGTCCGGAAGGTCGCCCACCCACCAGATGCACACCGGCAAGTCCGACAGCGCCAGCCGGTCGGCGTTCCCGGGGAGCCATTCGCGCGCCGCGCCGATGGCCTCGAGCGTGATGCAGTCGCCGCACGCCGGCCCGCCCTCGGCCAAGCGATGGAGCGTCACGTCCGCCGTGATCGCCGGCTCCGCGCCGTCCCTCCATACAGCCACGATGGTGCGCGACGGGACGCGCTTCACGACTTCGGACAGGACCTTCTGCGCTCGTTCGAGGAGCTGTGGCTCGCTGACCAGCGCCACGAGCGTGAGCAACTCGACCCGCGCCGCCCCGGACTTGCTCGCCTCGACCTCCCAGAGCCGCGCGACCTCGCGCTCGACCTGGTCGACGGAGAGCTTCATAGCCGTCTCCACGAGCGCCCGTCGCGCTCGATGAGCTGCGTCGCCGCGTCCGGCCCCCACGTCCCCGCGGGGTACCTCGGGAGCTCCGTCGGCGGCGTCCGGCTCCACGCGTCGAGGATGGGCGTGATGAAGCGCCAGGCGGCGTGCACTTCGTCGGCGCGCGCGAAGAGCGTCGGATCGCCCAGCATGGCATCGAGGATGAGCCGTTCGTAGGCCTCCGGGCCGCTCCCGCCGAAGGTCGAGCCGTAACGGAAGTCCATCGTGACCGGGCGCAGCGTCATCGTCGGCCCCGGGACCTTGGCCACGAAGCGCAGACCGATGCCCTCGTCGGGCTGGATGCGAATGGCCAGCACGTCGGGATCGACGGGGCCTTGCTGCGCCAGGAGCGCGTGCGGAACCTGCTTGAAGTGGACGCTGATCTCGGTCACACGCTTGGTCAGGCGCTTGCCCGCGCGGATGTAGATGGGGACGCCGGCGAAGCGCCAGTTGTCGATCTCGATGCGCATCGCCACGAAGGTCTCGATGATCGACGTCGGGCTCACGTTGGGTTCTTGCCTGTACCCGGGGACGGGCTTGCCTGCGAAGTTTCCCGGCCCGTACTGCCCGCGCACCGTGTACTTGACCACGTCCACGGCACGGATCGGTTTCAGCGACCGCAGCACCTTCACCTTCTCGTCGCGCACTTCGTCGGCGGTGAAGGCCACGGGCGGCTCCATCGCCATGACCATCAGCAGCTGGAGCAGATGGTTCTGCACGATGTCGCGGGTCGTCCCCGCCTCTTCGTAGAACTTGCCGCGCCCCTCGACGCCGATGTCCTCGGCGACGGTGATCTGCACGTGGTCGATGTGGTTCCTGTTCCAGATGGGCTCGAAGATGGCGTTCCCGAAGCGCATGGCCACGAGGTTCTGCACCGTCTCCTTGCCGAGGTAGTGGTCGATGCGGAAGATCTGACGCTCGTGGAAAACGCGATGCAGATCCGCGTTGAGCGCGTCGCCGCTGGCCAGGTCGCGGCCGAAGGGCTTCTCGATGATGATGCGCGAGTACTTGCTCGCGTCGTCGGGGTCGTGGACGAGGCCCGCCTTGGCCAGGTTATCGTTCACCATCCGGAACGCGCTGGGTGGGACTGCGAGGTAGTAGATGCGATTGCCCCGCGTACCGTTGGTACGATCGAGCTCCTCGAGCTTCTCGCGCAGCTTGCCGAAGTTCGCCGGGTCTTCGAACTTGCCCGACACGTAGTGCAGGCGGCTCACGAAGTCGCTCCACACCGTCTCGTCGATCGGCTTGCGCCGCGAGAACTCTGCTACCGCGTCGTGCATGTTCTTGCGAAACTCGTCCTCGCTCTGCTCGGTGAGCGCAAAGCCGACGATGGACATGCCCGGCGGCAGGAGGCGCGAGACCGCGAGGTTGTACAGGGCCGGAAGGAGCTTCCGCCGCGTGAGATCGCCCGACGCGCCGAAGATGACGAACACGCACGGGGCCGGTGCGCGCTCCGTCTCGAGGCCGACGCGGAACGGGTTCTCGCTGGTCATCGCGGGCTCCTGTGGGGAGCCCGAGTCTACGACTTCTTGACCGCGTGACCGCCGAACTCGTTGCGGAGCGCTGCGAGGATCTTCGCTCCGTACGACTCGTCCTGACGCGAGCGGAAGCGGGTCTGCAGGCTCAGCGTGATGATCGGCGCCGGGACGTTCTGATCGAGCGAGGCTTGCACCGTCCAGCGACCTTCGCCCGAGTCCTCGACCCAGCCCTTGATGGTCTTCAGGTCCTTGTCCTTGGCGAGCGCATCCTTGAGCAGCTCGAGCAACCACGAGCGCACGACCGACCCCTCGCCCCAGATGCTGGCGATGTTGTGGAGATCGAGGCCGTAGGGGCTCGTCTTCATGATCTCGAAGCCCTCGGCGTACGCCTGCATGAGGCCGTACTCGATGCCGTTGTGCACCATCTTGACGTAGTGACCGGCGCCGGCCGCGCCGACGTGCGCGTAGCCGTTCGGCGGCGCGAGGGTCGTGAAGATGGGCTCGCAGAGCTTCACGGGCTCCGGCGCGCCGCCGACCATGAGGCAGTAGCCGTTCTTCAGGCCCCAGATGCCGCCGCTCGTCCCGGCGTCGCACCACTGGATGCCCTTGGCGGCGAGCTTCTCGGCGCGCGCCTTCGAGTCGTGCCAGTTCGAGTTGCCGCCGTCGATGACGACGTCGCCCTTCGACAGGCGGTCGCCGAGCTCGTTGATGACCGCGTCGGTCACCTGCGAGGGGACCATGACCCAGGCGACGCGCGGCGCCTGAAGCTTGGTGATCGCGTCGGCGAGACCCTCGGCGAAGATCGCTCCTTGCCCCGCGAGGTCGCGGGCGACGTCGAGGTTCCTGTCGACGACGACGACCTCGTGTCCGCCCTGAACGAGGCGGAGCGTCATGCTGTAGCCCATCTTCCCGAGGCCAATCATCGCGAGGCGCATGCGAAAGGTGGTATCGCGAAATCGGGCGAGGTGGAAGGCGCCCCGCCCTTCGCCGGCCACGGAAACCGTCGTATTCGCTTTTTACCAGCGGTTGCGGCGATCGCGATCGCCACCACCACCACCGCGACGACCATCTCCGCCGCCACCGCCACCCCCTCCGCCGCCACCCCCACCGGCGAAGCCACCGCGCTGCGGACGCTCCTCGGCCTCGTTGACCCGCAGGGCACGGCCATCGAGCGCCGCGCCGTTCATGGTCTCGATGGCCTTCTGTGCCTCCGCCGGCGAGCCCATCGTCACGAAGCCGAAGCCCCGCGACTGGCCCGTGGCGCGATCCGTCACGACGTGGACGTCAGTCACCTCGCCGATGCGCGCAAAGGCCTCACGCACCGTCTCGACCGTGGATGAAAACGACAAATTGCCGACGTAAAGACGCGTTCCCATGTGTCTCTTCTCTCGCGATGCGGCACGAAACAACCCCCGAAGGGGCGTTCTACCGAGCCTGTTTGTCCAAAAATAGTAGCGGAAGACCTGGCGAGCGCAAGCATGGGCCGGAGCGCGGCTGCCTCGGCTAGGCATGCGAAAGCAGCCAGCTTTGAGCACGCGTGGCCCGCGGTTTGCTAAAGGGATGGGATGGCGATCCCGTTCCGGCGCATCCTCGTTCCCATCGACTTCACCGACGTCTCCACGCACGCCCTCGACTGGGCGCTCGAGCTGGCCGCAAGTGTCGGCGCTTCCATCACGGTGATGCACTCGTACGCCATCCCGATGGTCGGGTTCCCCGATGGAGCCCTCATCCCGACGCCGCAGGTCGCCACCGACCTGGCCGAGGCGGCGCAGAAAGCGCTGGATGCCGCGGTCCAGGGACGCCGCGGTGGCGCCGTCCCGCTGGACGCCGTGCTTCGCGAAGGAGAGGCGTGGGAAGAGATCGTGAGCGTGGCGGACGAGATCGACGCGGACCTGATCGTCGTGGGCACGCACGGTCGTCACGGCCTGGCCCGGGCTCTCCTCGGCAGCGTGGCGGAGCACGTCGTCCGCACCTCGCACCGCCCCGTGCTGACGCTCGGCCCGTCAGCCCCCGAGAAGAAATAGAAGGCTATCGAGCGAGGAGCTGCCGGAGCACATACTGGAGGATCCCTCCGTGCCGGTAGTACTCGCGCTCCTGCGGCGTATCGACGCGAATCGTCGCGACGAGCTCACGCACCGAGCCGTCGGGCCTCTTCGCTCGCACGACCACCTTGCGCTTCGCGATCGCCTCGGCCAGCCCCCCGATGGAGAACGTCTCCTCGCCCGTGAGACCGAGCGTGGTCGCGTTCTCGCCCGGCGCGTACTCCAGCGGCAAGATCCCCATCCCCACCAGGTTCGACCTGTGGATGCGCTCGTAGCTCTCCGCGATCACCGCGCGCACCCCGAGGAGCTTCGGCCCCTTCGCCGCCCAGTCGCGCGACGAGCCCGACCCGTACTCCTTGCCGGCCAGCACGACCAGCGGCACGCCTTCCTTGGCGTAGCGCATGGCCGCGTCGTACACGCTCATCGGTTCGCCGGCCGGGAGATGGCGCGTCACGCCACCCTCGGTTCCGGGCGCCAGGAGGTTACGAAGGCGCACGTTGGCGAACGTTCCTCGCACCATCACTTCGTCATTGCCGCGCCGTGATCCGTAGGAGTTGAAGTCCTTCACGTCGACGCCGTGCTCGGTCAGGTAGAGACCCGCGGGGCCGTTCTTCTTGATGGAGCCCGCCGGGGAGATGTGATCCGTCGTGATGCTGTCGCCGAGGAGGAGCAGCACACGGGCGTCGTGGATGTCGGTCACCGCGCCGGGCTCGCGCGACATCCCCTCGAAGTACGGCGGGTGCTTCACGTACGTCGACTTCGTGTCCCATGCGTAGCGGTCGCCCGTCGGGACCGAGAGCTTGCGCCACTCGTCGTCCCCGTCGAAGACCGCCCCGTACACCTTCTCGAACATCGCCCGGTCGATGCAGGCGTCGATGGCGGATTGCACCTCGGCGCGCGTCGGCCACACGTCCTTCAGGAACACCGGCTTGCCGTCGCTTCCCGTACCCAGCGGCTCGCTGTACGGATCGTAGTCGATGGTGCCGGCGAGGGCGTACGCGACGACCAGCGGCGGCGACGCGAGGTAGTTGGCGCGCACTTCGGCGTGCACGCGGCCCTCGAAGTTCCGGTTGCCGCTGAGGACGGCCGCCGCCACGAGCGACCCCGCCTCGATGGCCCTGGAGACAGGCTCGGGGAGCGGCCCGCTGTTGCCGATGCACGTCGTGCAGCCGTAGCCCACCGTCTCGAAGCCCAGCTTGTCGAGATACGGCGTGAGCCCCGCCTTGGCGAGGTACTCGGTCACCACCTTGGAGCCGGGGGCGAGGCTCGTCTTCACCCAGGGCTTTCGCGTCAGGCCCTTCTCGGCCGCCTTCTTGGCGAGGATGCCGGCCGCCATCAGCACGCTGGGGTTCGATGTGTTGGTGCAGCTGGTGATGGCCGCGATGACCACAGACCCGTGGCGAAGCGTCACGTCCTTGCCGTCGATGCTCGCCGTGGCCGTCGCGTCGGCGACTCCCGGCTTCGGCGCGTTCGCCAGCATCTTCCCCAGCGACGCGTGGAAGCTCGTCTTCGACTCGTCGAGCTTCACGCGATCCTGCGGGCGCGTGGGCCCGGCGAGACTCGGCACGACCGACCGGAGGTCGAGGTGCATCACGTCGGTGTAGCGCGCCTCGGGGGCACCGGGCGCGTGGAAGAGTCCCTGCTCCTTGAAGTACGCCTCGACGAGCTTCACGTGCGCCTCGGCGCGCCCGGTGAAGCGCAGGTACCGCAGCGTCTCGGCGTCGACCGGGAAGATGCCGCACGTCGCGCCGTACTCGGGCGCCATGTTGGCGATGGTCGCCCGGTCCGCGAGCGTGAGCTGCGCGAGCCCGTCGCCGAAGAACTCGACGAACTTCCCGACGACGCCCTTCTTTCGCAGCATCTCGGTGACCGTCAGGACCAGGTCGGTCGCCGTCGACCCCTCCGGGAGCGCGCCCGTGAGCTTCACCCCGAGGACCTGCGGGATGAGCATCGAGACGGCCTGACCGAGCATCGCCGCCTCGGCCTCGATGCCGCCGACGCCCCAGCCGAGGACCCCGAGGCCGTTGATCATCGTCGTGTGCGAGTCGGTCCCGACCAGCGTGTCGGGGTAGAGCGTCTTGCCGTCCTCGCTCTTCATCGCGACGCGACCGAGGTGCTCGAGGTTCACCTGGTGGCAGATGCCGGTGCCCGGCGGCACGACCTTGAAGTTGCGGAACGCGCTCTGCCCCCACTTGAGAAACTGGTAGCGCTCCTTGTTTCGCAGGTACTCGAGCTGCCCGTTGATCGTCATCGCGTCGGCCGAGCCGAACGCGTCGACCTGCACCGAGTGATCGATGACGAGCTCCACCGGCTGGAGCGGGTTGATCTTCTTCGGGTCGCCGCCGAGGCTCTTCATCGCCTCGCGCATCGCGGCGAGATCGACCACCGCAGGGACGCCGGTGAAGTCCTGCAGGAGCACCCGCGCCGGCGTGAACGCGATCTCTCGCGAGGGCTGCTGCGTGACGTCGACCGTCGCCAGGGCCACGATGTCCTCGGCGCGGACGGAGAGATCGTCCTCCGTGCGGAGCAGGTTCTCGAGCAGGATCTTCAGCGAATACGGTAGCTGCGCCGCCTGAGGATGCTTCGCGTAGACCGCGGCGAGGCGGAAGTACGCGTAGCTGTCGGAGCCAACGGTGAGCGTGGACCTGGCGGAGAAGGAGTCGGTCATGTTGTCTCCTCAGGAAGTAATCCCCGCCGGAGACGGCGGCAAGCACGCGCCGCGCATAGGGCGAATGCGCGGAGAGAGGCGTGAGCACCCTCCCCCGACAGACCCCCGGCTACGGGAGCCTCACGCTACTCCGCGATGCGGAGGAGCTGCTTGCCTTGATTCTCACCCGTGAAGAGGCGGAGCAGCGCCCGCGGCGCGTTCTCGAGGCCGTGCATCACGTCGACCCGGTCCTTCAGCTCGCCGGCCTGCACCCATTGCCACAGCTGCATCACCGCTTCCGCGGCGCGCGGCAGATAGTCGAGCACGAGGAAGCCCTCCATGCGCCCGCGCTTGATGAGGAGGTTGAGGTAGTGCTTGGGGCCAGGTCGAAGCTCCGTGTCGTTGTACGTCGCGATGGCGCCGCAGAGGACGACGCGGCCGTTCATCGCGAGCTCTGCCAGCGCGACGTCGAGGAGGTCACCCCCGACGTTGTCGAAGTAGACGTCGATCCCTCCGGGACACAGCTCGCGGAGGCGGGCGGCGACGTCCTCGCTCTTGTAGTCGATGGCCCCGTCGAAGCGCGCCTCCTTCACGAGCCAGTCGCACTTGTCCTTCCCGCCCGCGATGCCGATGGCGCGGCACCCCTTGATGCGCGCGATCTGCCCGACGATGGAGCCCGTCGCGCCCGCGGCGCCCGACACGACTACCGTCTGCCCCTGCAGCGGACGACCGACCTCGAGCAGCCCGAAGTAGGCGGTGATGCCCGTCAGGCCGAGGGTGCTCATCGCGAGCTCCAGCGGGACGCCCGGCATCACCTTCGTGACCGACGACTTCGCGTCGGTCTTCACGACGGCGTAGTCCTGCCAGCCGAACATCCCCACCACGAGGTCACCCTCGGCGTACCGGGGGCTGCGCGACTTCACGACGCGACCCCCGGCGCCCGAGCGCATCACGTCACCGAGCTTCACCGCCGGGAGGTACGTGTCGCGCGCGATCCATCCGCGCTGCGTCGGATCGAGCGAGAGGACCAGGTTCCGTACGAGGATCTCGCCGTCGGCGCTCAGCTCGGGGACAGGTTCCTCCGACCAGCGGAAGGTGCTGTCCCCGATCATGCCCGACGGTCGTTCCGCCAGGCGCCATTGGCGATTGCTGGAAGTGCTGGTCACGCCCGAAGGCGTATCACGGACACGTCTGGCCGCTGCAGTCCTGGTTGACCTCGCTCACGCAGATCTTGTCCCAGGCCACGCTGCAGCAATACGGGTCTGCGGTGCACACGTCGTCGGCGCAGGTGCTGCACGTCGAGCCGAGCGCTGCGCCCGACTTGCAGACGGCGTGAGCGCAGGTTGCGCCACCGCCGCCTCCTCCTCCGCCACCACCACCGCAGGTCGTACCCGGGCAGTCCTGCGGGACCTCGCTGACGCAGATGCTGTCCCACTGCGTCGTGCAGCAGTAGGGGTCTTTCGCGCAGACATCGCCGGCGCACGTGCTGCACGACGTCGTGAGCGGCACGCCGGAAGCGCAGACCGCGTGCGAGCAAGTCCCGCCGCCGCCACTGCTACCGCTGCTCGAACCGCTGCTGCTCCCGCTGCTCGAGCCGCTGGAGCTTCCGCTGCTCGAACCGCTGCTGCTGCCGCTGGAGCTCCCGCTGCTCGAGCTGGTGCTTCCACTGGAGCTGCCCGAGCTGCTGCCGCTGCTGCTCCCGCTGCTCGAACCGCTGCTACTTCCGCTGCTCGACGAGCTGCTGCTCGTGCCGCCGGCGAGGGCGGTGCCGTTCGGCGTGCCCCATCCGGTCGGACCGTCGTACCCGACGCCGGCTGTGCACTCGATGCTGCCGCAGCTTCCGTTCTTGCCGGAGGTCACGTCGTAGAAGTCCGACGTGTGCGTCCACGCGAACTGCGGCGTCTGCCCGTTCAGATCGAGCAGCGTGAAGATGCCCGCGACGAGCGGCGACGAGACGCTGGTCCCGCCGTACACCTGCCACGCGCCGGCCTGGTAGACCGCGACGCCGGTGTTGGGATCGGCGATGGCGGAGACGTCGGCCTCCATGCGCTTGCCGCAGATGGTCTGTGTCTGCCAGGTGGGCTTGGCGATGTACGCGCTGCAGCCGCTGCCGCCGTCGCTCCACGCCGTCTCCGCCCAGCCGCGCGTCGAGGACGACTTGGCGAGGGACGTGCCGCCGATGGCGAGGACGTACTGCGAGGTCGCGGGGAACTCGGCGCCGTACGCCTGGTCGCCCGCGCTCGCGGTCACGAGGACGCCAGGGTGGTTGTAATACTCCGTCGACTCGCTCGACGTGCTCGAGTCCTCGCCGCCGCCGTAGCTGTTGCTGATGGCCGCCGCGCCGAGGGTCGCGGCCTCGTTGACCGCCGCGCCGAGGTCGGCGTCGTCGGCGGAGTTGGCCTCCACGAGCAGAATCTTGCAGTCGGGACAGGCCGCGCTGACCATGTCGACGTCGAGGGAGATCTCCCCCGCCCAGCCGGAGTCGGCCGTCGGCAGCTGCGTCGTCGACCCGGTCTGGCTCACCTTCTTGAAGCAGCCGTTCGCCGTCGTGCAGGCCGGGAGGCCGTACTGGGCGCGGTAGACGGCCAGGTCGCTCTCCGCCGTGGGGTCGTCGTAGGCGTCCACGAGGGCCACGGTGCGTCCGGCGCCCCCGCTCGCGGGGAGGTTGTAGGCGGAGCGCAGATCGGTCGGACCGAAGCCCGAGGGCGCGGCGCTCTTCTGCACCGTGCCGTCGGGGTTGGCGCGGGTCGTCGACAGGCAGCGCATCGCCCCGCTCCCGGGTCGGACGCGTGCGCACACCGGAAGGCTGGGGTACTGCGTGATCCCGCCTATCGCCGACTGGTCCGCCGACTGGTCCGACTGGCCGGTCGAGGCGCTGCCCCAGCCTGGCGCTGTGGTGGACGTGCAGGCGACGGTGATCGCGGCGGTCGAAACGACCAGCATCGTGACGCACAACGAGCGCATTCGCATGGGGCCTCCTCGGGGACCTCCATGCGGTAACGAGCGGCCGCCGCGCGTTCAAAGGAAATGCGACGCCGCCGACGCGAATAGAAGCACCGATGAAAAGGCCTCGTCGCGCGCGGATGAATTGGCGCCAATCGACTCACACGCGCGCCGATGTGGTGCCACAACAGGGCTGCACTTCGACACCGCGCGACGCGTCAGCCCTCCCCGGATCGCGCGTGACTCACCCGGGCGAGACCATCTTCTCGGGGCGGACGTACCGGTCGAAGTCCTCCGGCTTGACGAGGCCGAGCTCCGCCGCCGCGACGCGCAGCGTGATGTTCTTCGCGAGCGCGAGCTTCGCCACCTTCGCGGCGCTGTCGTAGCCGATCACTTCGTTGAGCGCCGTGACGAGCATCAGCGTGTTCTCCACGTGCCGCGCGATGACGTCGCGGTTCGGCTCGAGGCCCACCATGCAGTTGTCGGTGAAGCTGTGGCAGGCGTCGGTGAGCAGCTGACAGCTCTCGAGCACGTTGTGGATGATGACCGGCTTGAACACGTTGAGCTCGAGGTGGCCGCTCGCGCCGGCGAAGCCGACCGTCACGTCGCTGCCCATCACGTGGACGCAGACCATCGTCATCGCCTCGGCCTGCGTCGGGTTCACCTTGCCCGGCATGATGCTGCTCCCGGGCTCGTTCTCGGGGAGGTGCAGCTCGCCGAGGCCGCAGCGCGGGCCGCTCCCCAGCAGGCGCACGTCGCTCGCGATCTTGAAGCACGCGACCGCGAGCGTCCGCATGGCGCCGCTGGCGGCGACGAGCGCCTCGTGCCCGGCGAGCGCCGAGAACTTGTTCGGCGCGGTGCGGAAGGTGGCGCCAGTCAGCTCGGCGATCTTCCGCGCCACGCCGTCGGCCCACTTCGGCGACGTGTTGAGCCCCGTGCCCACGGCCGTCCCGCCGAGGGCCAGCTCGTGGAGGCCGTCGAGCGTGTGCGCGATCTCCCTCTCGCAGAAGGCGAGCTGCGCCGCCCACCCCGAGAGCTCCTGCCCGAGCGTCAGCGGCGTCGCGTCCATCAGGTGCGTGCGCCCCACCTTGACGATGTCGCGAAACGCTTCGCTCTTCTCCTCGATGGCGCCGCGCAGCCTCGCGACGGCGGGGAGGAGGCGCTCGTGGAGCTCCAGCGCGGCGGCGACGTGCATCACCGTCGGGAAGACGTCGTTCGACGACTGCGAGCGGTTCACGTCGTCGTTCGGGTGGACGGGCTTCTTCGAGCCCATGACGCCGCCGGCGAGCTCGATGGCGCGGTTGGCGATGACCTCGTTGGCGTTCATGTTCGACTGCGTGCCGCTGCCCGTCTGCCAGACGACGAGCGGGAAGTGCGCGTCGAGCTTGCCTTCGATCACCTCGTCGGCCGCCCGCACGATGAGGCCCGTCTTCGTCGCGTCGAGCTTGCCGAGGTCGTGGTTCATCAGCGCCGACGCCTTCTTCACGATGCCGAAGGCGCGGATGACCGGTCGCCCGAAGCGGTGGCCGCCGATCTTGAAGTTCTGGAGCGAGCGCTGCGTCTGCGCCCCCCAGTACTTGTCGGCCTCGACCTCGACCTCGCCCATGCTGTCGGACTCGATGCGCACGTTGCTCATGCCGGGGCTTCTAGTGTCCCAGGTCATGCAATGCAACGCGTCCCAGTCCACATTCCCGTCCGCCGCTGCTAGGTTCGCGCGCGACATGCGCCGCTCCCCTCCCCTCTTCGCCCTTCCCGCCCTCGCTCTCCTCGCTGCCTGCGGCGCTCCCCCTCCGAATACCCCTCCGCTGCTGCCCCCGGTGACGACGGCGGTGCCGGACAAGCCGCCGCCTCCTGCTCCCGGGATGCCGCTCTCGCAGACGGGCATCGACTCGACCTGGATGGACCCCGCCGCCGACCCCTGTCAGGACTTCTTCGCGTACGCGTGCGGCGGGTTCGTGAAGAACACCGTCATCCCGGGCGACCGCGCGACGTGGGGGACGACCGAGGGCATCCAGAAGCAGAACGAGGAATTCCTGCGGGCCGTCCTCGACAAGGCCGCGGCGAGCCCCGGCAACCCGCTCGACAAGAAGATCGGCGACTACTACGCCGCGTGCACCGACGAGCCGGGCATCGAGAAGGCCGGGGCGGCGCCGATGAAGCCGCTGCTCGACGTCGTCGCCCGGGTGAAGAACGCGCGGACGCTCGGCGAGGCGGTCATCGCGCTCCACGCGGCGAACGTGTTCCCGCTCTTCGACATCTCGGCGCAGCAGGACTTCAAGGACGCGACGCTGATGATCGCGGGCCTCGACCAGAACGGCCTCGGCCTGCCCGACAGGGACTACTACCTGAAGGACGACGGCAACATGAAAGAGGTGCGCGACTTCTACGTCGCCCACGTCGGCCGGATGCTGGGCCTCGCGGGGATGAAGCCGGCGGAGGCGAAGGTCGCGGTCGACGACGTCGTCCGCATCGAGACGAAGATCGCCCGGCTCCAGCAGGACAAGGTGACCCGGCGCGATCCGTACAAGATTTACCACCGCGTCGACCGCGCGGGCCTCCCCGCGATGGCCAAGACGTTCCCGTGGGACGCGTACTTCGCGGGCCTCGGATTCCCCGGCGTGCAGGCCATCTCGGTCAACGACCCGGCGTACTTCACGGGCATCGACGCGCTGATGCACGACGAGAAGCCGGCCGCGTGGAGGCACTACCTCGCGTGGCACGTGGTCCGCGCGGAGGCCAAGCTCCTGTCGAAGCCGTTCGTCGACGAGGCGTTCGCGATGCGGGCGAAGCTCACCGGGCAGAAGGAGATCGAGCCGCGGTGGAAGCGCTGCGTTCGCGGCGTCGACGGCGCGCTCGGCGAGCTCCTGGCGCAGCCCTACGTGTCCGCGAAGTTCGCGGGGGACTCGAAGGACCGCGCGAGGGCGCTCGTGGTGTCGATCCACGAGGCGATGCACGGGGAGCTCGGGAGCCTGCCCTGGATGGACGACACGACGCGGAAGGCGGCGCTGACGAAGCTCGAGCACCTGCACCACGAGAAGGTCGGCTACCCCGACAAGTGGCGGAGCTACGACTTCGAGGTGTCCCGCGCGGCATACGCGGCTGACGCGATGGCGGCGCAGCGCTTCGAGCTCCACCGGCAGCTCGACAAGGTCGGTAAGCCCGTCGACCGCACCGAGTGGGGCATGACGCCGCCGACCGTGAACGCCTACTACGACCCGTCGATGAACGAGATCGTGCTCCCCGCGGGCGAGCTCCAGCCGCCCTTCTTCTCGCGCGACTTCTACGCGCCCGTGAACATCGGCGACGAGGGGGCGAACACCATCGGCCACGAGATCACGCACGGCTTCGACGACGAGGGCAGCCAGTTCGACGGCGAGGGCAACCTCCGCGACTGGTGGACGAAGGACACGAAGGCGAAGTTCGAGGAAGCGACGAAGTGCGTGCAGGACCAGTACTCGGGCTACGAGGCGGTGCCGGGGGTGAAGCTCAACGGCGCGCTGACGTCGGGCGAGAACATCGCGGACATCGGGGGAGTGAAGCTCGGTTACGCGGCTCTGATGGCCTGGGCGCAGGCGCACCCGGAGGAGCACCGCGCCGTCGAGGGGTTCACGGACCCGCAGCTGTTCTTCCTCGCGTACGCGCAGGGCTGGTGCTCGAAGGAGACGCCGCAGTTCCTGGAGATGCTGGCGCGGACCAACCCGCACTCGCCGCCGAAGTGGCGCGTCAACGGCCCGATGGCCGACGTCCCCGCGTTCGCCCAGGCGTACCAGTGCAAGTCGGGGACGCCGATGAACGCGGGGAAGGTGTGCTCGGTCTGGTAGGGAGGGCGAGCGCCGCCCAACCGGGCGCCCATCTCGCCGAGGAGTGACCGTACGTCGTGGACTGGGACCCGGGTCTCGCCGAGAAGCGCGCTGACGTCGTGGATAGGGTCGTCCGTCTCGCCGAGATGCGCGCTGACGTCGTGGATAGGGTTGCCCATCCACGACGTAGGCGAGTCTATCCACGACGTCAGCGACCCTATCCACGACGTCAGCGACCCTATCCACGACGTCAGCGACCCTATCCACGACGTCAGCGACTCTATCCACGACGTCAGCGACTCTATCCACGACGTCAGCGACTCTATCCGCGACGTCAGCGACCCTATCCACGACGTCAGCGACTCTATCCACGACGTCAGCGACTCTATCCACGACGTCAGCGACTCTATCCACGACGTCAGCGACTCTATCCACGACGTCAGCGA
>Ga0182030_10001685_pt1 | contig 45940 bp, 45 predicted proteins | sample 812S3MmetaG_FD_121299 | JGI IMG/M metagenome (GOLD analysis project Ga0182030, IMG submission 121299) | Permafrost microbial communities from Stordalen Mire, Sweden - 812S3M metaG (Illumina Assembly) | ecosystem: Environmental > Terrestrial > Soil > Wetlands > Permafrost | place: Sweden...
AGGTGATGGGATTCGAACCCACTGCCTCTACATTGCGAACGTAGCGCTCTACCAATTGAGCTACACCCCCGAAGGAGTACCCACTTTAGCCCAGGGCGTAGCGGCGTGGCTCACGGCGCCACTGATCGTTGTTCGCCGCCTCTTCGTAGACGTCGTCCTCGTAGGACGCCTCTTCCTCGTAGTACGCCACTTTCTCGAAGGAAGCGTCGTCGAAGGTCGGCGCGAGAGCCTTCGACCGACGCCCCACCAGCGAGGAGACCTCTAGGTAGCCCTGGCTGACCGCGAAGAGGGCAGCAGCCATATAAAAGACCAATCCGACCCAGGAAAGAATGGCCAGATACTGAAGTACTGACAACCCGATCAGGAAATTCAGTCCCGTGGTCACCAAGGCACTCAGACCGAGGCTCACGAAGATCCGGTTGCGCCGAACTCTCATCGACGCTCCGAGCGGCTGGTCGACATAGCCATCAGTGAGTACGTGCTGCGCCGACGTCGCGTAGGGACCCTGGGGCGTGGGCGAACTGGCGTAGGCCGCGTAGCGATTTCGTGCGTGCGGCACCGTCGTCGGCGTTGAGATGGTCGGTGGCTGTTCGTAGTCGTAGTCGCGCTCCCACTCGTCCCACGTGAGACGACTCTCGAGTGTGGAATAAGTGTCGTCGTCGTGAACGACAGTCAGGTGAGGACGCGAACGAGCGGCTTCGTGCTCGGGCTCGTAAGAGTGCTCCTCGTACAGGTACGCGTCATCGAGACGACGCGCGGGAACCACAGAGTATTCCTGTCGGCTCAGCACCTCGTGCTCGGCCTGAAAGGTATCGATCGACCTCTCAGAGCGCGAATTGCGGAATTTGACCACCGCCCACGGAACGAGGATGGCCAGCCAGAAGAGGGCGACAATGAGGGCTAGCACCGGCCGTTGTCTTCAGTAGCACCCATTAACATTGAAGTCAAATCTACTGTTGACTTCCTTGAAATTGGTGGATGTTACGGGGTTTTAGGCTTCGTGGAGGCCGCACTCCTCCTTGTCGGCACCCGCCCATCGACCCGATCGACGGTCACCTTCAACGAGGGGCTTGATGGTCACTGGCTCGCATCCGATGGACGCGTAGCCCTGCGCCCAGAGCGGGTGCTCGGGTAGGTCGTGCGAACTCAAGTAGTACGCGACGTCGTCATCGGTCCACGTCGCGAGAGGGTTCACCTTCACGAGGCCGAACTTGTCATCGAAGTGCACGATCTTCATGGTCGCGCGGGTGGGCGCGTCAATACGCTTCACCGAGGTGATCCAGGCGGACTTGCCCATGACCGCACGCGATAACGGCTCCACCTTGCGCAATTCACAGCAGCGTTCGGTACCGCACGGCCACGCGTCGGCATCAGGTCCCGGGTGGGTGCGCGTGACGTTGAGATCCCATTCGCTCTCCAAACGATCCAAGAACTCCATCGTCTCCGGGAAATGCCCTCCGGTGTCGAGGAAAATGATCTCGGTCGAGGGCGCCACCTGGTGAATCATGTGCAGGAGAGCCACGTCTTCGAAGGAACACGCGAAGGCCACGTCGGAACCGAAGCGATCGAACGTCCAGGCCAGGATCTCACCCGGGGACGCGTGAGTAAACTGAGAGTCGGCTATTTCGAGTTCGTTGAGGAGTTCGGGCGACGGAATGGGCATAAGTTCGACGGAAGGAAAAGCCAAATATTCTCTAGTGGATTACTGGGGTAGGATACATGGTACCCGCTCTATGACCACTTTGATCCAGCAGGCTCCCAAAGATATGACAGACCACCTCGACCTGCTGGAATCGCACGCGATTTTCATTCTTCGAGAGGTCGTGGCCGAGTGCGAGCGCCCGGTATTGCTGTTCTCCGGCGGCAAGGACTCCGCCGTCCTCTTGCATCTCGCCGCCAAGGCCTTCGCCCCGCAATCACTTCCCTTCCCGGTCATGCACATCGACACGGGACAAAACTTCCCCGAGGTGCTCGAATTCCGCGACCACGCCGTTGAGCGCCACGGTGCACGTCTCGTCGTCGCGTCGGTGCAGGACTCCATCGATCAGGGCAAAGTGGCCGACCCCGGGCCGATGGGCCCGCGAAATCGACTCCAGACAGTGACGCTGCTCGACGCCATCACCGACAACGGTTTTGACGCCGCATTCGGGGGCGCTCGCCGCGACGAGGACAAGGCCCGTGCCAAGGAGCGCATCTTGTCGTTCCGCGACGCCTTCGGCCAATGGGACCCGCGCCAGCAACGACCCGAGTTGTGGCAGCTCTACCAGGGCAAGGTCAACGCCGGTGAGCACCTGCGAGCGTTCCCGCTCTCGGACTGGACCGAACTCGACATCTGGCAGTACATCGAGCGCGAGCGGATGGAACTACCCATGATCTACTTCGCCCACGAGCGCGACGTGGTCTTGCGCGACGGCATGTACCTCGCGGTCGGTCCTTTCGTGGAGCCCCGGCCCACTGAGAAGGTGGAGCGGCTCGTGGTGCGCTTTCGCACCGTTGGCGACGCCAACCTCACCGGTGCCGTCCTCTCCACGGCCGCCACGCTGGCGGCCATCGTCGACGAGATCTCGCTGGCCAATGTCTCAGAGCGCGGCGCCACACGTGGCGACGACAAATTCAGTGAAACCGCGATGGAAGATCGCAAACGTGAGGGCTACTTCTAGATGAAACTCGCTGCTAAGGACCTGTTGCGTCTCGCGACGGTCGGCTCAGTGGACGATGGCAAGTCGACCTTGATCGGCCGTCTACTCGTCGACACCCGCCAACTGTTCGACGACCAGCTCGACGCGGTCCAGGCCGCATCGGAAAAACGAGGGGTCGGCGACCTCGACCTCAGCTTCGTCACCGATGGACTGCGAGCCGAGCGCGAGCAGGGCATCACCATCGACGTCGCCTACCGTTACGCCTCCACGCCGACGCGAAAGTTCATCATCGCCGACTGCCCGGGCCACGTGCAGTACACGCGCAACATGGCCACCGGTGCCTCGACGGCCGACTTGGCCCTCGTGGTGCTCAACGTCGCACACGGGGTCAAGGAACAGACCCGACGCCACCTGTGCATCGCCGCATTGCTGGGTGTGCGCACCATCATCGTCGCGGTCAACAAGATGGACGAGGTCAACTGGTCAGAGTCCGCCTACGTCGCCGTCGTGGACGAACTGACCACGTTGGCCCGAGACCTCGGCTTCGAGTCCGTGACACCGATCCCGGTCTCGGCGCTGCTCGGTGAAAACGTCGTGGAGCGATCGGCGCACCTCGAATGGTACGACGGTCCCACCGTCCTGCAGGCCCTCGAAGCTTGCGAGGCGGGGTCCTGGACCCACACTCGCTCCGGGTCGCGCCTACCGATCCAGTGGGTGCTTCGCCAGAACGGCGGCGGACGGACTTACGCGGGGATGCTCAATGGTGCCACGCTGCACGAAGGTGACACCGTCACGCTGTTGCCCGCCAACATCGAGACGACGATCACGTCGATCACGTCAGGATCAGGGTCGCGCACGGCGGCGACAGCTGGTCTATCGATCGATGTGAGTCTGGCGGCCGAGACCGATGCCGGACGCGGCGACCTTCTCGCCACAGCTCCTCTGCCGACGGTGACCAAGGAATTCACCGCCACGATCTGCTGGTTCGGCGAGCAGCCCTGGCGCGCCAGTCAGCGGTTGCGACTCAAGCACACCACCAAGGTCACGCCCGTTCGCCTTCGCGAACTCTCTGGGGTCGTCGACATCGAGACGCTGAGCGTGCACCCGGGCGTCGAATTGGCTCCCAACGATATCGGCCTCGTCACGCTGCAGACCGCCGACTTTCTGGTCGTCGATGACTACCGCGACAACCGTGTCACCGGTAGTTTCGTGCTGATCGACGAGGTCAGCAACGCCACCGTGGCTGCGGGAATGGTCGGACGCGCTTCGTTCCTCTAGGGCGACGCCTGATCAGTCGAGCCGAACACGTCGAGGATGCCGCGACGCACGTCGTTGAATTGCTCCACCCACTGAGGGCGCAACTCGCCGATCTCCGCGCGCAAGGCGCGGCGCACGTCCAAGTCAACTTCTTCCTCGAGACCCAAGGTGTCGAGGAAGGACACGGCCACCGACCGATCCTGCACTTTGCCCAGGATGTCCTGGATTGCTTCAAGGGACGTTGCCACGACCTTCGCCTCGTCGCCCAAGTACAAGGCGGCGATCTCAAAGTTGTAGCGACACTTTTTCGAGGCGATGCGGACCCGGTGGAGCGCCTCATCGCTGCGACGCTCAAAGGGATCGCCAACGGCATCGAGGTAGGTGCACGTCGCCTCCCACAACGGCGGCAAGAACAACTCCGACGCGATCGTGCGGCCCACCTCGCCCAATTCGGGATGATCCTTCAGACGTCCGATCCGCTTGACGATCCGCGAGTACCGCGATGAGTCCAACAACGAGCTGACCTCACGACGGCGCTTCTGGCGGCGGCGTTCGAGCGTCGACGTGATCGAGTCATGAAGACGGGTTCCGTCAGCGACGTGCTGCTCGAACAATCCCGCAAGGACATCGAGGTCGCGCAGTCGGCCCAGCACCGTGCCCATCCACTTGAGATCGTCACTCAGATCACGCCAGGGATCGGGCGGTAGAACATCGCGCATGGCCTGGATCTCCGAGCGCAAGCGGCGAGCGCTGACGCGCAACTGGTGCACACCCTCGACATCGAAGCCCTCGTGCACCAGCGGCTCGTTGTAGGCGATCGTCTTGGCCTCGCGGCGTAAGAAGTGCGTCACGACATCTCTACCCGTGAGCGCCGCAGCGTCGATCGCGGACAATTCCTTCTTCACCTCACCCCTCATTCGTCAGCATCGTAGGGACCCTCGTCATCGACGACTTCGCGCGCCGCGATGGTCGAATGATCTGGCAGGTCATGACGGCGGCCCTTTCATCGCACTCACCGAAAAGTACACCAGCTCCTGTGACGTCGAGAACCGCTGTGACTTCCTCGTGGTGTCGACCACGACTCAGTCTTCGGTGCCCTTGCTCTCGAGGGTCTCGACTTCCTGCTTGTAGCCAGCGCTGGTAAGCAGTCGCCGCAGGTCGACCACTTGTTGGATGTCGATGTCCTTGTGGCGAGGTCGTTCCATGAATATCACCTCAGAGCCCACCCGCACCTCGAACTTGCCGTCCTTATGTTCCTCAATGGTGCCCACCACGCTGAGCAGCGAGGCCACGGCGTGCCATTCGATGTTGTGGCTGGTCGGATGCTGAAAGATCCTCAGCAAAGTGTCGCGATGATGATTGTTCAAGTTGACGGGTTCAGGGATAGATGACATAGGAACCTCCATGCACCGAACCTAACCCGGTCGGCTCGGTTCTCGAGCGCGAAGTGACAACGCGCTTCGTGACCAAAGACCCAAAGTGAGAGTGGGCGGCGGCGCACGCCCGGTGAGCTGTCAATCCGCGGATTTAGAACTGCACCACCATGGCCACCAGCGCCACGGCGATGATGGCGAGGAGGGTGTCCATTGAGCGAACCAGTTGGCGACCTCGCTCGACACTGGCGTGGCCGTCGTGGGCAATCACTTCGGCCACGGTGCGCTCGAGGGGCAAGGTGCGCGCTTCGAGGTGACCCGCCGCCGCCAAGTAGCACAAGAGACCCACTCCTATCCAGGGTTTGGTCAGCGACACCGACGTGTCACCGATGAGCGACATAGTGAGGCCGGTGATCACCATCAGGTGCAACACTCGTGCAGCCCAATTTCGACGATCAGGAAAACGGCGTCGCTGCTCTTCGTCATTCGCGCCGCGGACAATGGCGCTGGCCGACACCCTCATCACCACGAAGACGGCGACGACGGCGACGGCACTGAGAACGTGGACGAGAAAGACGAGGTCGTAGGGAACGCTTTGGGCAATCATCTCTCAAACAGTAATGCCCGGGCCGCCCGGTACGGGTCGGTCGAACCGGCGAGCAGCGCGTCGAGTTGCTGCTCGTAGCGCCGTGCCCCATCACCGGTACGCAGGTTCTCGCGCAACATCGCGCCCAAGGTCCGGTCGAGTTCGTGGGCGACGCGCTGACGTCGGCGCTCGAGGAATGCTCCGCCCGCCATAAAGCCGTGGTGGTCCGAGAGGACCGACCACAGCTCGTCCACCCCTCGCCCGTCGCTAGCCACCGTGTCGACGATGGGCGGACGCCATGGCATTGGCGCACCCATGTCCATCATCCGTTCGAGGTCGCGTCGCGTCTCGACGGCGCCCGGCCGATCTGCCTTGTTGATCACGAACACGTCCGCCACTTCGAGGATGCCCGCCTTCTCGGCCTGCACTGCGTCGCCCCAACCCGGGTTGAGCACGACGACCGTCGTGTCGGCCGTCGATGCGACGTCGACCTCCATCTGGCCCACCCCCACCGTCTCCAGGATCACCAGTTCGTACCCCGCCGCGCCCATCACCCGCACCGCGTCCGGGACGGCCAGCGACAAACCTCCCAGATTGCCCCTGGTCGCCATGGAGCGGATGTACACCCGCTCGTCCGTGGCGTGGCCTTGCATGCGGTAGCGGTCACCCAGGAGGGCTCCGCCGCTAAAGGGCGAACTCGGGTCCACGCACAAGACCGCGACGCGATCGAAGGGACTGTCGCCGGCGAAGGAGCCGCGCGCCAGCGCCGTGGTGATCAATTGATCAGTCAACGTCGACTTGCCGGCGCCGGGCGCACCGGTGAGCCCGATGACGTACGGCTGGCAAGGCGTATAGACCAGTGACACGGTCTCCAGGTGTTCGTCCCCCGGGCTCTCGACGTAGGTGATGAGGCGCGCCAGCGCGGCGCGTGAACCCCCACGAGCCTGCTCCAAGAGTTCACTCGGCCGGCGTGCGATCAAGAGGACCACCTCACATCAGCACCCAAGCTCGCCAGTCGACCCGGCAGGTCGTCGTAACCGCGCGCTACGTGTTCCATGCCGCTGATGGTGGTCGACCCGTCGGCCACCAGCCCGGCCAGCACGAGGGCGGCGGCGGCACGGATGTCGCTGCCGTGCACGGCGGTCCCTGTCAAGTGGGGCACCCCACGGATCATCGCGTGGTGACCTTCGGTCGTGATGCTCGCGCCCAGTCGTACCAGTTCGTCAACGTAGCGAAAGCGCCCCACGAAGAGATTCTCGGTCACGACCGACACTCCTTCGGCGACACTGAGCATGGTCGTGATGAGCGGCTTGTAGTCGGTGGCCACGCCGGGATACGGGAGCGTCGCCACGTCGCAAGCGCGCAGGCGTGTGGGACCCTTGACGCTGACGCCAGCGCCCGACAGGTCCACCACCCCACCCATGGCCTCGATCTTTCGCAGCAACATCACCATGTGGTCCGCTCGGGCGTCAACGACGCGCACGTCGCCGCCGGTGATCAACGACGACGCGAGGTACGTGGCGCTCACAACACGGTCGGTGACCACGTCGTGTTCGGTCGCGGAGAGTTCACTCACACCATTGATGGTGAGTCGCGACGTGCCGAGCCCCTCGATACGCGCGCCCATTGCGACCAGTTGGCGCCCGAGGTCCTCGACCTCGGGTTCACGCGCTGCATTCTCGATGACCGAACGTCCCTCAGCGAGGACGCAAGCCATCAAGAGATTGTCCGTCGCCGTGTGACTCGGGTACTCCAACGTGATGTGCGTCGCACGAAGTCGCCCATGCGACGTGGCACGGATTGACGTGCGGTCGTTGTGGAACACCGCTCCCATGGCCGTCAGCCCGTCGGTGTGGAAATTGATTGGCCGATGTCCGAAGTCGTCGCCACCGGGCAGGGCCATCGAGGCCTCGCCACAACGCGCGAGCAACGGACCCAGGATGACGATGGAGGCGCGCATCGCCTCGAAGAGATGGGCCGGCGCCTCGGTGTTGATCTCCCCAGCGATCGGTACCTCGATGAACAGCTCGTGGCGCGTCCTGTGGTCCACTCGGCATCCCAGGGCTTCGAGGAGGTCACTCATGATGAGCACGTCGGCGATGTCGGGTACGTTACGAAGATGGTGCGTGCCGGTGGCCAACAGGCACGCGGCCATCTGTTTGAGTACCGCGTTCTTGGCCCCAAAGGCCTGCACATCGCCCGAGAGGGGGCCTCGGGGCTGGACAACGAGAGTACTCACCCCTCAAGTATTGCCTGAATTTGGTAGTGGCCGAGAGGCGCTGAATCGCGGGCGAAGTACGCTAGCGGTGTGCTTAGACCTTCGCGACCGGACCGCAACCTCGCTCTGGAAATGATTCGAGTGACCGAGGCGGCGGCGGTGTCCGCGGCGCGCTGGTCGGGTCGAGGCGACAAGAACGCCGCCGATGGTGCTGCCGTGGACGCGATGCGTTTCGTCCTCGGCGCAATCCAGATGGATGGCGTCGTGGTCATCGGTGAGGGCGAAAAGGATGAGGCGCCGATGCTCTACAACGGTGAGCGTATTGGTGACGGGCATCCGCCGGAGGTCGACATCGCGGTCGATCCCGTGGACGGCACGTCGCTGACCGCGAGCGGTCGCAACGGCGCTCTTTCGGTGATCGCCCTGGCGCCACGTGGCACCATGTTCAACCCGGGCCCGTGCTTCTACATGATGAAAGTGGCGGTGGGTCCACGTGGGCGCGGCGCTGTCGACGTTCGCGCGTCGGCCACCGACAATTTGAAGGAACTGTCCAAGCGACTGAAGAAGCCCATCCAAGAACTTGGCGTCGTGGTTCTCGACCGTCCGCGCCACGATGACCTCGTCCTCGAGATCCGCGAGACTGGCGCACGAGTCCTCTCCATCTCCGACGGCGACGTGGCGGGCGCTATCGCGACGGGATGGCCGAACTCGGGCGCCGACATGCTGATCGGGATCGGGGGCACGCCCGAGGGCGTCATCGCCGCCGCAGCCTTGAAGGGTCTCGGCGGCGAGATTCAAGGCGTGCTGTACGCGCGTAACCCCGAGGAGCAGAAAGTCGCCGAGGCCATGGGCTACGACTTCTCCCGCGTACTGACGACGGACGACTTGGTCGCCTCGGACAACTGCTTCTTCTCGGCTACGGCCATCACCGACGGTGATTTCCTCCGCGGGGTGCGCTTCACCGAGTTCGGCGCCACGACGCAATCGTTGGTGGTTCGCAGCCGTTCAGGAACGGTGCGTACCATCGAGACGTTCCACCGCCACGACAAACTCCAGGAGTTCACGACCGGTCTCTAAGGGGCTCACTGTGGCCCGCGAGAACGACGCCACCCCAACCAACTAGCGTTGCCTCATGAGCGCATCTTCACAGGAGAAACCCTCCGCACCCCCGCTCGACCGACTCGTGCACGTCGTTCTCACCACACTCGAATACGCCATCGTTCTCAGCCTTCTCATCATCGCTGCCGCGGTGCTCGCCCGGACGATCTTCACCTTCTTCAGGCAGTGGGGAGGGTTCCCCGAGACCGTCGTCGCGGCCATTGACGGAATCCTGGTCGTCATCATTTTGCTCGATATCGCCCACACCGTCCTGGCGCACGTTCGTACGTCTACTTTCCCAGTGCGGCCCTTTTTAGTGATCGGTATTTTGGCCGGCGTGCGCGACATCCTGAGCGCGTCGGCCCGCCTCACCTTCGGCAACTCCTTGCACGGGTCGAACTTCAACCACACGTTGTTGTCGCTCTCCGTGGGCGTCGGAGTGGTCGTGATGTTGTCAGCGTCACTGGTGCTCTTGCGCATCAACCAGAAAGACGAGGCGCCTCGTCAAGATCACGTTTCCTCGTGAACAATCTCACGAGTGTCCTCGACTGACGGCGTTGCGTTGGGCCGCCGGCGGGACCTAAGGTCCGCTCAAGGACACTCTCGGCGACCAGTGTCGAAATGGAGGTCGAAAATGCAGGTGAAAGAGATTCTCGCGAAGAAGGGCCGTGAGGTTGCGACAATTTCGCAGGGCCGAACCATCGACGACGCGATACACCTCCTGCGAGAGCGCGGCATCGGTGCGCTCATCGTCACTGGTACGTCAGGTCCCCTCGTTGGTATCTTCTCCGAACGTGACGCCGTGCGAGCTATTGCGGTGAACGGTCCGGCCGCTTTGGCGATGACCGTCGAAGACTTCATGAGCACCACCGTCACTACGTGTGCAGAGTCCACCACCATCGACACATTGATGGCCCTCATGACCGACAAGCGCATCCGTCACGTGCCCGTCGTGCAGGACGGCCTGCTGTCGGGCATGGTGTCTATCGGAGATGTCGTCAAGTGGCGAGTCGACGAACTCGAGAACGAGAAACGCGATCTAATCGACTACGTCTCGGCCCGTTAAGGCCAACGGGCGACTAGGCGTTGCCAGCGACGCGTAGACGTAACTCCGCGCGAGCGACTGACGCCTCGAGAAGGACGCGCGTCGCATCGTCGAGGTCGGCGGTCGACACCAATTGCGCCTCCGCTGACTCCTTCGCCACCTGGGCGCGCGCCACGTTGATATCGCTGACGCGCTCTGCCGTGCCGGCGAGGACAGTGGCACGGGTTACGCCCGGCTCGTCATCGGGACCCACCTGGAAGTAACCTCCGTGGACGCAGAACGCCACCTCACCCGTCGATGTCGCCACCCGCACGAGACCGGGGACGATGTCGCCAACGGTTGGGGTGTGTTGGGGCAGGATCGTGAATTCTCCCTCGGACGAACGTGCCATGAGACCGGTGGCCTCACCGGTCCACAGCGCCGCTTCGGGCGTGACGATCTCTACCTTCAACGACGCCATGGCCTAGTTCTTCGCCAACTCGGCGGCCTTGCGCTCGACGTCCGACGCACCACCCACGTTGAGGAAGGCCTGTTCCGGGAACGCGTCGAGGTCACCCTTGACCAGGTGCTCGAAGGACTCGATGGTCTCGGCCACTGGCACGTTGATGCCGTCGATACCGGTGAAGATCTTCGAGACGAACATCGGCTGGGACAAGAAGCGCTGAATCTTTCGCGCCCGCGACACAGTGACGCGGTCGTCTTCAGAGAGTTCGTCCAAACCGAGGATCGCGATGATGTCCTGCAGCTCCTTGTAGCGCTGGAGAATCTGCTGGACCTGACGCGCGACGTCGTAGTGACGGTCCCCGACGATTTCGGGCGCCAAGATGTTCGACGTCGAGGTCAACGGGTCCACCGCGGGGTAAATGCCCAACGCGGCGATCTGACGGCTCAACTCGGTGGTCGCGTCGAGGTGGGTGAACGTCGTGAACGGCGCCGGGTCGGTGTAGTCGTCTGCCGGTACGTACACGGCCTGTAGCGACGTGATAGAACGACCTCGCGTCGAAGTGATCCGCTCTTGGAGTTCGCCCATCTCGTCGGCCAGGGTGGGCTGGTAGCCCACGGCACTAGGCATGCGACCCAATAGCGTCGAGACTTCAGAGCCAGCCTGCACGAAGCGGAAGATGTTGTCAACGAACAACAACACGTCCTGGTTCTTGACGTCACGGAAGTATTCGGCCATGGTCAAAGCGGCCAGGGCGACGCGCAGGCGCACCCCCGGCGGCTCGTCCATCTGGCCGTAGACCAGTGCGGTCTTCTCAATGACCCCGGACTCACGCATCTCCAGCAATAGGTCGGTGCCCTCACGGGTGCGTTCGCCTACGCCGGCGAAGACGGACACACCGTCGTGCTGCTCAGCCACGCGACGGATCATCTCCATGATCAACACAGTCTTACCCACACCGGCACCACCGAAGAGGCCGATTTTGCCACCCTGCACGTACGGAGCGAGCAAGTCGATGACCTTGATGCCCGTCTCGAACATCGTGGCGCGGGGCTCGAGCTGGTCGAAGGCGGGTGCGTTGCGGTGAATCTCCCAGCGGTCCTCGACGGGGCCGATGTCGTCAGTGTCCAGGGGCTGACCAATGACGTTGAAGACGTGACCCAACACCGCGTCGCCGACCGGCACCGTAATGCCTCGGCCAGTCTGACGCACCACGGCGCCGCGGACGAGTCCGTCGGTGGGCTTCATACACACGCAGCGCACACGGCCTTCGCCGATCTGCTGAGCGACCTCACCTGTCACTGTCACCGTGACACCGTCGATGACGATGTCTACCTCAACGGCATGGTTGATCTCGGGCAACGAGTGCGGCGGGAATTCGACGTCCACTACTGGTCCTGCGATCGCGACAACGCGACCCGTTTCCAAGTTGGTCTTTTCTGGAGCGATGGTCATTTGTTACTCACTTTCCCGAGCGGAGCGCTTCCGCGCCACCCACGATTTCCATGATTTCGGTAGTAATCGAGTCCTGGCGGGCCCGGTTCATAATTCGAGACAGGGTCTGTCCCAATTCATCCGCGTTGTCGGTGGCCGCGGCCATCGCACGCTGCTGAGAGGTGTGGAACGACGCCGCACCCTCGAGCAGAGCGGAGAAGATCTCACTCTCGAGCGCGCGGGGCGCGAGTTCCGTCAGCAGTTGCTCGACTTCGGGTTCGAACTCGGTGTAGCCCTTGAGTCTCGTCGACGGGTCGACCTCGAGGTCGGCGGGCATGGTCAACGGCAACAACTGTTCAGACTCGACGCTCTGGCTACCGGCCGAGTGAAAACGCGTCGAGACGAGGAGCACCTGTTGCACCTCGCCGGCCACGAAGGGGGCGGCCAAAGTGCTGGCGACCAGTCGTGCATCGGCGAAAGTCGGGCGATCGGCGAAGCCGGTGAAGCTCTGCTCCACTTCGATACCTCGGAAGCGGAAGAAGGCGGGCGCCTTCTTGCCGACCGTGAAGAGGCGCACGTTCGTGCCCTGATGGTGCAACATGTGCACGAGACGATCACCGGCTCGCAGCGCCGACGAGTTGTAGGGGCCCGAAAGACCGCGATCGCCTACGACGACCAGGACGATGGCTGAGTCCACCTTCTCGGGTGTGACCAACATCTTGCGCGCCGCCGCGGGGTCGGCCGACGCCGCCTCGCGGATGATGCGCTGCATGCCGAGGCGATAGGGGCGATTCGCACTGATGCGCGCCTGGGAGCGAGCGATTTGTGACGCGGCAATGAGTTCCATCGCCTTGGTGATTTTGCGGGTCGCCTGCACCGACTTAATGCGTCGACGCAGAATTCGTTCTTGTCCGCCGGCCATCGCTCCTCCTCTCTCGCTCGTTCGTTCTGGTTACTTAGTGGGTGACCGCAAAGCCGTCAAGGAACGTCTTCAGTGCAGCGTCCAGGGCAGCGGTGTCGGGCATCGTGCCCGTGGAGCGGATGTGCTCGAGCAGGTCGGCGTGCGTCGCGCGAAACGTCGTGACGAGTTCTTGCTCGAAACGGCGAACGTCGCTCACCGGCACAGTGTCGAGCCAGCCCTTGGTGCCCGCGTAGATCACGATGCACTGCTCTTCGACGGGCACGGGGGCGTTGAGCCCCTGCTTCAAGAGTTCGGTCAGGCGATAACCGCGGTCGAGCTGCGCCTGGGACGACTTGTCGAGTTCAGAACCGAAGGTCGCGAAGGACTCGAGGTCGCGGAACTGCGCCAGGTCGATCTTGAGGGTTCCCGCGACCGACTTCATCGCCTTGATCTGGGCGGCGCCGCCCACGCGCGACACCGAGTTTCCGACGTTGATCGCCGGGCGCACTCCCGAATAGAAGAGGTCGGACTCGAGGAACACCTGACCGTCGGTGATGGAAATCACGTTGGTCGGGATATACGCCGAGATGTCGCCAGCCTTGGTCTCGATGATCGGCAGGGCCGTCAGCGAACCGCCGCCGAGTTCGTCACTCAACTTCGCGGCGCGCTCCAACAAACGGCTGTGCAAGTAGAAGACGTCACCGGGGTAGGCCTCGCGGCCCGGCGGGCGGCGCAACAGGAGCGAAATCTGGCGATACGCCTCGGCCTGCTTGGACAGGTCGTCGTAGACGACGAGCGCGTGCTGACCATTGTCCATCCATTCCTGGCCGATCGCGCAACCGGCGTAGGGCGCGAGGAACTTAAAGGGTGCGGGGTCTCCGGCCGAGGCCACCACGACGACGGTGTACTCCATCGCTCCGTGGTCCTCGAGGGTCTTGACGGTCTGAGCGACCGAGGAGTTCTTCTGGCCGATGGCGACGTAGATGCACTTCACCCCTTGACCCTTCTGGTTCAAGATGGTGTCGATGGCGACCGTGGTCTTGCCCGTCTTGCGGTCGCCGATGATGAGCTCACGCTGGCCACGACCGATGGGGGTCATGGCGTCGATGGCCTTGATACCGGTCTGCAGCGGTTCACTGACGGGCTGACGACCGATGATGCCCGGGGCCTGGACTTCCATGCGCCGCTGGCTCGGGTTCACCAGCGGACCCTTACCATCGATGGGCTCACCCAATGCGTTCACTACACGGCCGAGCAGGGCGTCGCCGACGGGCATGGACAGGATTCGTCCGGTCGAGCGCACGACCTGCTCCTCCTCGATGCCGTCCACCGAACCCAACACCACTGCACCGATGGTCTCCTCATCGAGGTTCATCGCTAGTCCCACGGTGCCGTCTTCGAACTCGAGCAACTCGTTGACCTTGGCCGACGGCAGCCCCGACACGCGCGCGATGCCGTCACCGACCTCGACCACACGGCCGACCTGTTCGGCGCCTACGGTCGGGTTGTACTCCGTGACGTGCTTGCGCAGGGCGTCAGTAATCTCGTTGGCACTAATGGTGAGCTCAGTCATCACAGTTTCCTTTTCCTAGTCGTTTCGAGTCAATGCGGATTCGTAGAAGTGACCCGCCGAAACGGAGTCGTGCAGAGCGGCGAGGCGTCCGCGAGTTGAGGCATCAAGGCGAACGTCACCGACCTCGACGAGGACGCCACCGAGCAAATCGGCTTCGTCGGCGATCTGCAGTTCGACGCTCGTGCCGGTCAGCGCGGCGAGCGAGCGAACGAGGTCGGCCTGGGCCGCCTCATCGAGTGGGCGCGCGGTGTAGACGCGCGCCACGCGCCAGTTACGCGCCTGCGCGACGTAATCGACCACGAAGTCGAGCGTCCCCACGACGTCGCGGGGACGGCCTCCCTCGATCACGTATTGCGCGAGACGCAACGTGACGTGACTCACCTTGCCCGACAAGAGTTGGTCAACGAGTCCCAGACGCGACCCCAACGGTGCGTCTCGGTCCAGCAGCACGCGGCGCAGCTCGAGGTTCTCCTCGACGGTACGGGCCCAGCGGAACAGCTCCTCTTCGATTCGCGCGAACTCGTCAGTGGGGATGTCTTCGAGAAGAGCGTCGGCGTAGCCGGCCACGCGACGGCGCGCGGCCAGTAGACCGAGACTGCGTTGACTGAAGGCTCCCGTCTCGTCGAGCACGAGGGCCGCTTGGGCCAACTCGCCCATCGCCGAGGCGACTTCTTGTGCCGGGGCCACCGTGGCCGCGTACACCGCCACGCGCAACGTCTCGGCGTGCACTTTCGCACTCAAGAGCTCGCGAAAGACTTGTCCTCGCACCACGCCGGTCAGTGAGGTGTCGCTCAACATGCCGCGCAGCTCAGGCTGTGCGAGGATCGCGCGCTCCAAGGACGTGAGCTCGCCCACCACGGTGGTGAGCGTCGCATCGTCCAGGGCACCCAGGAGGGCAGCGGCGTATCCTTCGAGCTTGGGCAGCATGATCAGCGGTTCGATTCCCTCTGAGCCTCGGCGTCGAGCGCGGTCACGGCCTCGCGGACGAGGTCCTGGTGAGCGCTCTGGTCGACTTCGCGACCGACGACCTTGGCGACGAGGTCGAAGACGATCTCGCCAATCTTGGCCGAGGCCTCGTCAATAGCGCGCTGGCGCGCGCTGGCGACCTCGGTGTTGGCGAGGGCCACGATACGGTCGTACTCCACTTGACCACGCGCACCGGATTCGGCCTTCACCTGATCCGACAATGCCTGGGCGTTGGCCACGATGTCGCGCGCTTGCTCACGAGCTTCCGTGAGCACGCGGGCTCGCTCGTCGCCCGCGGCGTCCGCAGCGGCACGTGCTTCGTCAGCCGCCTGGAGGGCGGTACGAATCTTGTCCTGGCGGGCTTCGATCATCGAGTTCATCTTCGGCAAGGCGTACTTGGCGACGACGTACAAGATGATGATGAAGACCAGGAGTTCAACGAACCACGTCCCGTTAGGGAGGAGGAAGATGGAGCCTGTACTCATGTCGGGTGACCTTCTTTGTTAGAGCGAACCGCGCGGGCGCGCACGCGCGCCCGCGCGAAGAACTACTGCTTCTTGAAGACGTAAACGAAGACGACCATGAACAGCAGGTTGATGAAGTACATGGCCTCCACGAGACCGACCGTCAGGAAGAAATACTGACGTGCCTTGTTCTCGATCTCGGGTTGACGCGCGATAGCCGCGATGGTCTGGCTACCGGCCAGGCCGTCGCCGATCGCCGCACCGATTGCACCGCCGCCGAGGGCAAGACCGCCACCGACTAGTGCGCCGGCGCTTCGTACCGCGTCCGCAATGCTTGTATCTGCCATTTTGTCTTTCCTCCTGGGTTGGGTTAGTGAGAGGCCTGTATCAACACGTCGTGAGATCCGATGTGTTGGTCGTCGTGCGACTCGTCATGGCTGGTGGCCATGCCGAAGTACAAGACGGAGAGCAACATGAAAATATACGCCTGGATGGCGCCGAGAAGTCCGTCGTCGAAGGGCTTCCACAAGAGTTCACCGAAGGGGATCACGTACACGGGCAACAGCGTCGTCATCACGACGATCATGAGCGCACCCGAGAACAGGTTGCCGAAGAGACGAAAGGTCATCGTGATCGGCTTGGTGATTTCTTCAATGATGTTGATCGGCGTGAGACCGAGGAACGGCTGTCCGTAGTGCTTGAAGTAGCCACCGATGCCGCGCTCGCGCACCGATTCGATGTGGACCCACACGATGACGAAGGCCGCCATCGCCAGTGGCAGGTTGACGTCACTGGTAGGAGCAGGAAAGATGTCGCCCGACTGACCCGGGTGCATGTCCGTGGGCAAGAAACCGATCCAGTTGCAGATCAAGATGAAGATGAAGAGTGTGACGCCCAAGGGGACGAAGCGCTTGCCGCGTGGGCCCATGGCCGATTCGGCGACGGCCCCCACCATGTCGACGGCAATCATCTCCCACAGGACTTGCAGCTTGGTGGGCACACCGTCGGTCGCCTTGGTGGTCATGCGAAAAACGAGGAACATCATGATGGCCGCCGCCAACACCGTCGACATAATGATGTCGAGATCGAAGGTCAGGCCAAACACTTGAAACGTCGGGTGGACCCCGACGGGAATGGTCTTCACCGCGTACAGCGTTTTCACTACATATCCCCCTGATTCGCCACCACGCTCAAGACGTTGATGACGAAAACGATCTGATAAATAACAAGCCCTGCAACAATACCTATTCCCAGAGGGGCGTCGAGAAACATGGCCCCCACGGCCACGATCGTCATCACGACGAGGCGACTCACGGTGTTGCTACCGAGTTGTCGGCGCACCGCCTTGGTGCTTTGCTCACCCTTGATCTCCACCTTGGCCACCTGGCGGTCGAGGAAGCGCAGGTTCAGGATCGCCAGCCCGACTCCGATGACGACGCCGAGGCCGGCGTAGGGCTGAATCATCACACCGATGACGAATCCGACCGCCCCGGCGGCGATTGCGGATAGCACCGTGCGGCGCAGGAGGCGCGGCAGCGTTGATGGGGAGAGGTTTTCGAGCACGGTGATGGGGGTTCTAGAGGTAACGCCGGACTTGCTGAACCACGCTCACCACGGCGGCGACCGTTCCCAACACTATCCCGATTAGCAACCCTGCGGGAGCGGTGTGCCAAGTACTATCGGCCCAAATCCCCAGTCCCACCCCGACGGCGACACACGTGGCGATGGTCGTACCCATGACCGCAAACGCCGCCAAACCCGGAAGGCCCTTTTCATCAGGAAATTCCTCTTCCTCTGGTGAAGTGGGTTCTGAGTTTCCACCACTCAATGGTGGGCCTCTTCTTGCTCGTAACGACGATGCTCCATGCGGCGCCGGCGCGTCAGGATCGGGCTCGACCACGTGAACAGAGCGATCAACAGCACGGCGATCGCCAGGGGTAAGAACACGTTGGTGCGGGGGTCGAAGAGCGGAAAGAGCACGAAGCCGCACAGCAGGGCACTCCATAGCCACAAGATGATCACCGTGCGGCGGTGGCCGTGTCCCAATCGCATGAGCCGGTGGTGTATGTGGTTCTTGTCGGGGGTGTGAAAGCCCTGCCCTGACATGGTGCGCCGCACGAAAGCCCACACGGCGTCAGTGAGGGGGACTCCCAGGATAAATACCGGGATCAACAGCGGCGCGAAGAAGAAGAAGGTGACGCCGCTCGCCGGCGGGGTGCGCCCGCCGATCACCATCGTCGAGGCCGACATGAGGAGGCCGAGCATCAACGCCCCGGCGTCCCCCATGAACAGCTTCGCCGGATGGAAGTTGTCGCGTAGGAAACCCACGCAGATCCCAAAGGTCAGCGCCGCGATCAGCGGGCCGACGTTGGTGGCGGGCAAGAGACCTAGGTCCTCGAGGCGCAACCCGTACACGCAAAGTGTCCCTGAGGCGATCGCCACGATTCCCCCCGCCAGACCGTCGAGTCCGTCGATCAGATTGACCGCGTTGGAGAGGGCGAACACCCAGATGGCGGTGATGACCGGGAGGATCGAAGGCCCCAACACGATGAAGCCAGCGAAAGGAAGCTTAAGTTGGTACATCGTGCAGCCACTGAAGTAGAGAATCGTCGCGGCCAGCACCTGGCCGGCCACCTTGGCCGGCGCGCTCATTTCGCGAAAGTCGTCCACCACACCGACCACAAACATCACGCCCGCCGCGAGCAGCACTCCGAGCATCTCGTGCGACGATTCGATGACGGCGCGCGTGGTGGGCAGGACGAAGGCGATCACCAGGGCGACGCAGAAGCCGACGAACATCGCACCGCCACCGCCGTAGGGAGTGATGACCTGGTGAACCTTGCGCTCGTCGGGTTGTGCGCTGTAGTTCACCGCCAGGGCGATCCGGCGCGCCGGCGGATTGCACACCAGGGTGACGAGGGCTCCTACGAGGGCGATGATGCCGTAGGTGCCCAGGGCGTTCATGGACTACTTCGTAAAACTGGCGTAGGGATCGAAGTTCGAACAGAGTTCGGCGACGTCGGCGCGCACCTGCGCGATCACTGCGTCGTCGTCTCGTCCACGCAACGCGCGTGCCATCAAAGCCGCGACGATAGCGAACTCACCCTCCTTGAGGCCGGCCGTCGTCTCGGCGGCGGTCCCCACGCGCAAACCCGAGGTGATGAAGGGGCTGCGGGGATCATCGGGAATGGTGTTGCGGTTCGTCGTGATACCCGCGCGATCGAGTACCTCTTGAGCGACTTTTCCTGTGAGCTCGGCGTCAAACTCTCCCAAGTCCAACAGCACCATGTGGTTCTCGGTGCCACCCGAGACCATGCGAAATCCTTCGTCAGCCAGCGCGGCGCCGAAGGCCTGGGCATTGGCCACGATTTGGTGGGTGTAGATAGAAAAACTAGGTTGCGCCGCTTCCTTGAACGCCACTGCTTTGGCGGCGATGGCGTGCTCGAGCGGACCACCTTGCTGCCCAGGGAAGACTGCCGTATCGATGGCCTTGGCGTAGTCGCTGCGACACAGGATCGCGCCACCGCGTGGCCCGCGAAGCGTCTTGTGGGTAGTGAAGGTGACCACGTCGGCGTAGGGCACGGGATTGGGGTGCGAGCCACCGGCAATCAGTCCGGCCACGTGAGCCGAGTCAAAGATCAAGAGCGCGCCCACCTCATCGGCGATCTCTCGAAATGGCGCCGGGTCGATGCGGCGTGCGTAGGCCGTGGCACCGGCGACGATCATCTTGGGACGGTGCGCGAGGGCCATATCACGAACGTTGTCGAAGTCGATCATCTCGCCAGGCGCGTCCGGGTCGTCGTTGCGCGGGGTCACGCCGTAGGACACGAAGTGCCAGGCCTTTGACGTCATGGACGCGGGTGAACCGTGGGTGAGGTGACCGCCTTGGTCGAGGCGCATCGCCAGCACCGTGTCGCCGGGCTGTAACAGCGCCTGATAGACCGCGACGTTGGCATTGGCACCAGAGTGCGACTGCACGTTGGCGTGGTCCGCACCGAAAAGCCCGACCAGTCGACGCCGTGCCAGGTCCTCGATCTCGTCAACCACTTGATTACCGCCGTAGTACCGACGTCCCGGGTACCCCTCGGAGTACTTGTTAGTCAATATCGATCCGGTGGCCGCCATCACCGCTGGTGAGGCGAAGTTCTCACTGGCGATCAACTGCAGCGTGCTCGTCTGGCGGGTCCACTCCTGAGCCAGCAGGTCCACCACCTCGTCGTCATTGGTGATGAAGGCGTCGAAGGGAGAACTCACGGTGAAACCTTTCTGTGCGCTAGGCGCGTTGGTCGAGTTGACTGATTTTTTCGATGCGCGCGAGGTGGCGACCGCCGCCGGGCTCGGCGCCGAGCCACGCAGCGAGAGCGTCCTGGGCAACCGGTGGACCAATCAGTCGCGCGCCCATGCAGAGCACGTTGGCGTGATTGTGCTCGCGAGCGAGCCGTGCCGATGTCGCGTCGTGCACGAGTGCGGCACGGATGCCGGGCACCTTGTTGGCCGCGATCGAGATGCCGATCCCCGAACCGCACACCGCCACGCCGAGGTCGGCTTCGCCCCCAGCGACACAGTGGCCAACGGCTGAACCGAAGTCGGGATAGTCCACTGACTCAGTGTCGTTGGACGTACCCAGATCAATGACGTCGTGGCCCCATTCGCCAAGAGTCGTCACGAGGAGTGCCTTAAGTTCATACCCGGCGTGATCCGCTCCGAGTGCGATTTTCATATCCACACCCTAGTGGTCTCAGGTGCTTGATTCCGGTCCGAGGACCGATACCAGTTCGGCCACGCTGAGCGCACCCGCGCGCCGCAAGTGCCAACCGGCGCCGGTCAACTCGACGACACTGGACACCGCACCGTCACACACTCCCCCGTCGAGGACCCCCGCCACGGGCGCCGCCCACGACGTGGCGAGTACGTCGTCGGCACTGGTGCAGGGTGCGCGACCATGCTCGTTCGCGCTCGTCACCGCCAGTGGCCCGCACTCCTCGATGATCGACGAGAGCACTTCGTGGCGCGCGCGGCGTAGACCCAGGGTAGAGGCGGCGCCCACTCGCGATGCCAGTGCGGGGTCCGCATTGACGATAATCGTGAGTGCTCCCGGCCAGAACCTCTCGGCGAGCCTCCGGGCGTCATCCGACCACTCGACGGCTAGGTGTGCGACCTGATCGAGTGAGCTCACAATCACCGGCAGGGCCACGTGACCCGGGCGACTCTTCACTTTGAAGAGACTCGCCACGGCGCCGGGGTCGCTCAGTCGCGCCGCCACGCCGTAGACGGTGTCGGTCGGCACGACAACGACGAGCCCGCCGCGCAGGGCGTCGACGGCCTCGTCACGGGTCAGGCGCTTCACGAGGGCCGCCTCGCCACGAACATCCGTGGTCGCCCACTCACGTCATCGAGGTCGCGCACCTGCACGTACCCATACTCGCGCGCCAGTTGCACCAGCGCGGATCGTTGTGTCTCGCCGTGTTCCATCACTAGTGAGCCGCCCGGGCGCAACCAGTCCCGAGCGTCACGCACGATGAGACTGACGTCCTCAAATCCCGCGACGCCGTGCGAGTCGGGGGCCACGAGAGCGCCCCGCGGTTCGAAGCTCAACACGGGATCGAGATCAACCATCTCCGCGTCGCCGACGTAAGGCGGATTGGTCACGATCACATCGATTCGACCCCGTAGAGAATCGTCAAGGGCCGAGAACCACGACGACGCCACGAACGAGACGGCCTGCAACCGGTGCTTGCGGGCGTTGGCCCTCGCCACGTCGAGCGCGTCGAGTGATTCGTCCACGGCGATCAGTGTCGCGGTGACGCCGCGCGCGCGCAGTTCATCGAGGAGCGACAGTCCAATGGCTCCCGAGCCGCAACCCAAGTCGAGTATCAGTGGCGCGGGTGAATCAGCCGTGGCCATTTCGCCCAACGCCACCTCGACAAGCTCCTCGGTCTCGGGACGCGGAATCAGCACCCGGGGATCGACATCGAGATCCAGCGAACGAAAAGGCCAGTGCCCGATGATGTACTGCAGCGGTTCGCCCGACGCGCGGCGCTGGGCGGCAGCACGTAGCACCGGCAGGGCGTCAGGGTCGCCGCCGGGGAGAAACTCCTCGACCAGCCAGCGCGCCTCGCGCCGCTCAAGACCGAGTGCGACGAGCTCGGCCACCGGGTCGTGGTTAGCGTCCGTCACTCTCGGCCAGTTGGCGCGCGCGCTGGTCCGCCATCAACGCGTCGATGTAGGGATCGAGGTCCCCGGCGAGCACGGCGTCGAGGGTGTAATTGGTCAGGTTGATGCGGTGGTCGGTGACGCGATTCTCTTTGAAGTTGTAGGTGCGAATCTTCTCACTGCGCCCTCCCCCGCCAAGCTGCGAGCGTTTGAGGTCGCCGAGCTCATTGGCTTGAGCATCCTGGGCGGCCTTGAGCAGCCGCGAGCGCAGGACAATGAGCGCCTTGGCGCGATTCTGGATCTGGCTCTTCTCGTCCTGCATCGAGACGACGATGCCGGTGGGTAGGTGGGTGATGCGCACTGCGGAGTCGGTGGTGTTGACGCTCTGTCCCCCCGGGCCCGACGAGCGGTACACGTCGATCTTGAGTTCACTCGGGTCAATCGCCACGTCGACCTCCTCGGCCTCGGGTAGCACCGACACGGTGGCCGAGGAAGTGTGCACGCGTCCCTTGGCTTCGGTGACCGGTACGCGTTGCACCCGATGCACGCCGGCCTCGTGGGCCAAGCGAGTCCAGGCGTCGTCGCCCTTGATGAGATACGTGGCCTCATCGAGTCCACCGTGGTCGGATTCACGCTCTTCGACGACTTCGAGCTTCCAACCGCGAAGTGCGGCGTAGCGTCGATACATCTCGGCCAGGTCACCGGCGAAGAGATTGGCCTCCTCGCCTCCCTCGGCGCCGCGGATCTCGAGGATCACGTTGCGTCCCTCGTTGGGGTCGCGCGGCAGCAGCAACGTCTCGAGCACCTCTTCGAGGCCGGGTACACGCGCCTCGGCGGCGTTGACCTCCTCACGCCACAGTTCGCGGTCGTCTCCGCTGGTCTCATTGAACATCTCTCGTGCCGTGACGAGGTCGTCCTTGGCCGACTTGAGTTCGTTCCAGGCGACGTTGATCTCCGAGAGTTCCTTAAAGCGACGTGAGAGGTCGCGCAGGCGAGTCAGGTCTGAGGCAACGTCGGGTTGCGCGAGGGCCGTCTCGACGGAACGAAGTTCGTCCTCGAGAGTGGCGAGAGTGTCGTCGAGCGAGCGCACGAAAGGTGGCGGCTCGCCGGCTTACGCCTTGGGAGCGCGCGCCTTGTTGGTCTTTTGCGCGTAGCGGCGCTGGAAGCGCTCGACGCGGCCACCGGTGTCGACCAGCTTCTGCTTACCGGTGAAGAACGGGTGGCACTCGTTGCACAGTTCCACCTTGATCTCGGCCTTGGTCGACTTGGTCGTGAAGGTGTTCCCACACGAGCAGGTCACGTGTGCGTCGATGTAATTGGGGTGAATGGCGGTCTTCATGGGTGCTCCTTGGTGCGGATGACAAGTTTACAGGAAAATCAGCTAGTCGGTGCAGGGCCTCGGGCGATCTCGGCGAGGAACTCGTCATTGGACCGCGTGGACTTGAGTTTGTCGATCAGGAGCTCGAGTCCCGCCGCCTCGCGACCCTCGGACGCCAGGCCGTTCAAGACCCGACGCAACTTCCAGACCTGGGGCAAGACGTCGCGGTCGAACAGTAGCTCCTCGTGGCGCGTGGAAGAGCCATTGACGTCGATGGCCGGGAAGAGGCGGCGCTCGGCCAGACGACGGTCGAGCTTGAGCTCCATGTTGCCCGTTCCTTTGAACTCTTCGAAGATGACTTCATCCATCTTCGAGCCGGTCTCCACCAGCGCCGACGCGAGAATGGTCAAGGAGCCACCCTCTTCGATGTTGCGAGCGGAGCCAAAGAACTTCTTAGGCGGGTACAGCGCACCGGAGTCGACGCCACCGGACATGATTCGTCCGGTTGCCGGCGCCGCCAGGTTGTAGGCGCGCGCCAGACGGGTGATGCCGTCCAGGATGATCACGACGTCGCGGCCCTGCTCGACGAGGCGCTTGGCGCGCTCGATGCAGAGTTCCGCCACGTGGGTGTGCTCCTCGGCCGGACGGTCGAAAGTGGACGCGATAACCTCACCGCTCACGCTGCGACGCATGTCCGTGACTTCCTCGGGTCGCTCGTCCACGAGCAGCACCATCAGGTGCACTTCGGGGTTATTGGCCTCGATCGACTGGGCGATCTGCTTCATGATGGTCGTCTTACCGGCCTTGGGCGGCGAGACGATGAGACCACGCTGACCCTTGCCGATGGGGGCGAGCAGGTCCACGATGCGCGGCGTCAGCTCGGACTTGCCCTCGGTGGTGGCGAGCTTGAGCTTCTCGTCAGGGAAAAGCGGCGTCAGGTCCTCGAAGCGCGGACGCAGTCGCGCGACCTCGGGGTCAAAGCCCGCAACGGTGTCCACGCGAAGCAGCGCCGGGTACTTCTCGTTCGACGCGGCCGGGCGGTAGCCACCCGTGACGACGTCGCCCTTGCGAAGGTGGTAACGACGTACCTGGTTGATCGAGACGTAGACATCATTGGGCGACGCGTGGAAGCCCTTGGTGCGAAGGAAGCCGTAGCCGTCATCGCGCAGGTCGAGCAGACCCTCGATCTCCACCAGTTCGCCGTTATAGGGCTGGTCGGCATTGGGCATCGACTCACTGAAACGTTCGCGCCCGTTGCCGGCACCGGTGGTATTGCGATTGCGGCGATTGCGGCGATTGTTGCGTCCACCGGGCTCGTTTCCGAAGTCGCGGGGCTGGCGCGGTTCGCGGGGCTGGTTGCCCTGCTGATTGTTCTGTTGGTTGCCCTGCTGATTGTTTTGTTGGTTGCCCTGGCGCGGCGCGGCGGTGTCGTTCGTAGCGATCTCCGTGGCGGGGTTCGACGTACTGGTCCCCGCGGCGGCGACGGTGGCATTGCCCGATCCGTTGGACTGGTGGGCGTTGCGCGCACGAGTCGCGGTGCCGACCGCAGCGTCACCATTGGTGACGGCCGCCGCCACGGGCGCCTCGGCGATGAACTCGTTCACCAGTGATTCGAAATCGTCGTCCGGGGTGGCAACGGTGCGACGCGAACGTACCGCACGGGTCGCCGGCTTGGCGTCCGACTCGGGGATCTGAGCCTCGCTCGAGGGCTTGCCCATGATGGTCTCGATCAGTGTCGCCTTGGAGGCGCGTGCCGGAACCTCGGCACCGGTGAGTTTGGCGATGGCCTGAAGGTCCTCGCGGGACTTGGATTCCAAGTCCGAACGGTCAGGGTTGGTGGGCTTAACAGCCATACATTTAAGTCCTTTCTCACCACGAACACGCAGAAAATGTGTGAGGTGAAAAAAACGGGAAACGTCGTAAGTGGAAGAGTTCCGCACATCGGCGAACGGCCAGACGTGAACGACAAATCTCAGTGTAGCGCAATGTACGGCCTACGCAAACGATGGTCGAAAATGCGACGCTCGAGGTAGTGAGAATCCGACCCAAGTTCTCCGAGGGCCTCTAGCGCAGTTCCTTCAACAGGGCGTCGAGCGTGGCGTCGACCACCATCGGCATGGCACTCGTGGACACTGCGGTGTCAGGGTCCTTGAGACCGTTGCCCGTGAGGACGCAGACCACCGTCGAGCCCGCCGGAACGCCGAACTTCAAGATACCGGCCACCGACGCGGCGGACGCGGGCTCGCAGAAGATCGACTCGTAACGCGCCACGTAGCGATACGCGTCAAGAATCTCGTCATCGGTGACGGCGCGGATGTCGCCCAGGGACTCGTGGATGACCTCGAGGGCCTGGAGCCAGCTCGCCGGATTGCCGATGCGAATCGCCGTCGCGATGGTCTCGGGATTCGCGACGGGATGACCCAAGACGATGGGCGCCGCCCCAGCAGCTTGGAAACCCCACATCTTGGGGAGTTTCTTCGCGAATCCCGCCGTCTGGTACTCGATGAATCCACGCCAGTAGGCCGTGATGTTGCCCGCGTTGCCCACCGGGATCGCCAAGACATCGGGCGCTTCGCCCAACACGTCGACGATCTCGTAGGCACCGGTCTTCTGGCCCTCAATCCGATCAGGGTTGATGGAATTCACGATGGTGATCGGCAAATGCTTGGTGAGTTCGCGTGCGAGGTCGAGTGCCTGGTCGAAATTGCCGCGGATCTGCAGCACCTTGGCCCCGTAGACGATGGCCTGGGCGAGTTTGCCCATGGCGATCTTGCCCTCGGGCACGAGCACGACGCAGTCCATTCCCGCCTTGGCGGCGTACGCGGCGGCCGCGGCAGAGGTGTTGCCGGTCGAACCGCAGATCACGGTCTGGGCGCCCTGGGCCTTGGCCTTGGTGATGGCCATCGTCATACCGCGATCCTTGAAGGAGCCCGAGGGATTAAGTCCTTCGTACTTGAGCCAGACGTTCGCACCGACGCGCTCGGAGAGACGCTCCGCGAAGAGCAGCGGCGTGTTGCCCTCTTGGAGGGTGACGATCTCGTCCACGCCCTCGAGGTCGAGCCACTGCCCGTACTCCTTGAGCAGTCCGTTCCAACCCGTCACGCGGCACCTCCGTCAATTACGCGAATACACGCGCCGATGGAATCCACGGACGTCAGTTGATCAAGTTCGTCGAGCGTTGAACGCACGTGGCGCGCCAACGCCTCGTGCGTCAAGAATGACAGACGCGCCTCCTGGCCGAAGCCGGACTGCTCCATTGATTGGATCGACACCTTGTGGCGTCCGAACACGCCGGCCACCTGGGCCAACACCCCGGGCTCGTCGCGAACGTCCAGGCTCAAGTAGAAGACGCTCGACAGGTCGCCAGCGTCCACGCTGGTGAGGCGGTCATCCACGGTGAAGGGCACGTCGTGGCGTCCGGCCACGCGATTACGCGCAGCGTGCAGCACGTCGCCCAGTACCGCGGTCGCGGTGGGTGCGCCCCCCGCGCCCTGGCCGAGCCACATCAGAGGTCCACTCTTGTCGCCCTCAATGAACACCGCGTTCATCGCCCCGTGCACCGCGGCCAGGGGGTGGTCGACGGGGATCAACGCCGGGTGAGTGCGTCGCGAGAGTCCGTTCTCCCCCACGCGCTCAACGACACCGATGAGTTTGATGACGTAACCCGCTCGTCGTGCGTACTCCACGTCGATCGAGCGAACCGCGCTGATGCCCTCACGAGAGATGGGTTCACCGTGCAGAGCGGTGCCGATGGCCAAGGAGGAGAGGATCTGCACCTTGGCCGCCGCGTCGAACGCCTCGACGTCGGCCGTGGGGTCGGCCTCGGCGTAGCCCAACGCCTGGGCCTCCTTGAGGGCCTCGTCATAGTCACGGCCCTCCGAAGTCATCTGGGAGAGGATGAAATTCGTCGTGCCATTGACGATTCCCAACACCCGGTTGATCTTCTCTCCGGCAAGCGAGGTGCGCAGGGCGCGAATGATGGGAATGCCGCCGCCCACTGACGCTTCGTACAACAGGTCCGCACCGTGTTCGTGGGCGATCTGGGCGAGTTCGGTGCCGTGTTCTGCCATCAGGGTCTTGTTGGCGGTGACCACCGAGGCTCCGCGCCGCAGGGCGGTCTCAACCCAGGTGCGTGCCGGTTCGACGCCGCCCGCCAGTTCGACGAGGATGTCGACGTCATCGCGAGCCGCCAGTTCGAGCGGATCGCTGACGAGCAACGAAGGGTCGATTCCGTCGCGGGGCGCTGAGGAGTCGCGCACGGCGACGCCGACCACGTCCAGGACGGCGGTGGCGCCATCGACCAGGGCAATCTGCCGGGATTCGTCGCTCAACAATTGCACGAAGGCTTGACCAACGAACCCCGCACCGATGACCCCGAGGCGCACGTGCGGCGTATTCATGCTTAAAGGCTAACCGTAATCAGGAGCAGGACTACTTGACTTCGAGGCGGGCGAGGTCATCGAAGGTCTCACGACGCAGGACTTCTCGCGCGCGCCCGTCGGCCACGAAGATCACCGCCGGACGCGGCACCCGGTTGTAGTTCGAGGCCATCGAGTAGCCGTAGGCCCCCGTTACTGGCGTGGCGATCACGCTGTCGACACCGGTCGTCTCGGGCAGCCAGGCCTCGTCGATGAGGACATCGCCGCTCTCGCAGTGCCGACCCACCAGCCGAACGCTCTGGGGGCGCGGTGCGAGGGGCTGGGACACGTCAAATGCCTCGTACCCTGAGCCGTAGAGGACTGGGCGGGGATTATCGCTCATTCCGCCGTCCACGGCCATATAGGTGCGTTGAGCGACGGGCTTGACGGCGCCGACGCTGTAGAGCGTCACGCCGGCTTGGGCCACGATTGAACGCCCGGGTTCGGCGGTGATCCGAACGGTCGGGTCCAGACCCGCTGCCGCAATCGACGAACGCACGGCGCTGCCCCACTGGGCGATCGAAAGGGTTTCCTCACCTGCGACATAGGCGACGCCCAGTCCCCCGCCAACGCACAGTTCGTCGAAATCGTCATCGCGCGTGAAGTCGACGAGGATCCTGACCTCCTCGTCAAAACCGGCGACGTCGAAAATCTGCGAGCCGATGTGCGCGTGCACGCCGTGCACTGTCACGTGCGACATGGCACGAAGGAGATCAATGGCGTGTCGCGCGTCGCCGGACATGACCGAGAAGCCGAACTTGGTGTCCTCTTGACCCGTGCGAACGAACTCGTGCGTGTGCGCCTCGACGCCCGGGGTCACGCGGGTCAGGCAATGCAGAGGACGTTGGGCCGAGACGAGGGAGCGCAGGCGTTCAATCTCGTCAAAATTGTCGACCACCACGCGATGGACGCCCACGTCGAGTGCCCGCTCGAGTTCCGACGGCAACTTGTTGTTACCGTGCAGGACGATCCTCGAGGGATCGACGCCCGAGCGCAGTACGAGATCCAATTCGCCGCCGGTCGCCACGTCGATACACAGTCCCTCGTCAACCGCGAGTCGCGCCATCGCTCCGCAGAGGAACGATTTTGACGCGAAAGCAACTCCGTCATCGAAGGCGGATGCAGCGGCGGCGCAACGCGCGCGAAGAGTGGCTTCGTCGTAGACGAACAGTGGCGTCCCGTAGGTGCTCGCCAGTTGTCGCAGCGACACGCCGCCAATATGGACGTCGTGCTCACTGAGTTGAGCACTATCGGGCAAGAGCGATGACAGGAGCGGCTCAGAGGACACGCGACCCCCGTTCGGTCGAAAGTCCTACGCGCCTTGGTAGCTCAGGGGATGGAGCATGGGCCTCCGTAGCCAGTCGATACCAACTTCGTACGGGTCGAACCTCCAATGAATGCAATGGTTCTACCGCTGTTTCGCCAGTTACCAGACGATTGCGAAAACCCTGTCGGATACTGCCGGGAGCAACCGTCCTTGGCCAGACCGCGGGGGGCTCGTGGGCAGAAGGCCCAGCGGCCTCGCGGGTAGGCTGGTCATCGAGCTGCCGTCGTTCAATGGATAGGACTCCACCCTCCGAAGGTGGCAATCGGGTTTCGAGTACCCGCGGCGGCACTAAGAATGACATACCCGAACGTTATCGGGTAGCCCTGAGTCAAGTCCGTGACGTGAGTTGCCGGTCGACGATGGAAGGCCGATCAGAATGCACGAAATTGGGAGTGGCGGGACTGGTGTCGTCTACGGAAACTGGCGGGGGTCGACCACTACGCTTTGCCGAATGGATGAGCCCTCCCTCGGGAATGATCTCTCTCGGTTGCCAATCGCAGAGTTTGCCTTCCCAGGGCCACTTCGAGATCGATTGGTCGAAGCCATTCTCAACGGACACAAAGTCTCAACGACTGCTCTGGCCTTGGCGTACGAAGTTGAGAACGAACCACTGCCGCGACTGGGTCAGCGGTTCGTTGTCGTCGACTCGAGCATTCACCCAGTTGCAGTCATTGAAGTGACGAGCGTGTTGATCGTTCCGCTTTGCCACGTAGAGCTTTCCCACGCCATCGACGAGGGTGAGGGACACACCAATGTTGACGACTGGAGAGCAAGCCACGAAGCCTTCTGGCGGAGCACGGAAGTGCTCACCGCTCTTGGCGACCCAACTTTTGCCGTGGACGACGCGACGTTAGTTGTCCTCGAGCGCTTCGCGGTAATCGAGCGCTTGTAACAGACGAAGGCGACCAGAAGCGAACCCAACGATTTTCTGAGGGACCTCTGCTCGGCGACGACTAGGGAACGATGATCATGCGCACGGTGTCGGTGACCTGGGCGCCACCGGTCGCCGAACCCGCCATGACGACGATCGGATCGCCAGGCTGGGCGATGCCCGACCTCTTCACTTCGGCGACAGCCACTTGGCAGAGCTCATCGATGTCGTGAGCCGGTGAGAGCACCACTCGGTCGATGCCCCATGATCCACGTAGTTGACGCCAGGTGGACTTACTCGGGGTGATCGCCACGATGGGCATCGGCGGGCGAAAGCGCGAGATGGCGCGCGCGGTCATACCCGAACGGGTGCAGGCGACGATGGCGACGGCACTCTCTTCCATGGCGGCTCGCCACGCCGCGCCAGTGATGGCGGCGGTGATGCGGGTCGACTGGTTGGCGTGACCCACGTGCGACTGCAACTCGAGACCGGCACCCCACTTGGCGTAGTCGAACGAGGCTTCGGCACGTCGCACGATGCGGTCCATCGTGATGACGGTGCCGACGGGGTCGTCACCGATGGCGGTCTCGCCCGACAGCATCACGGCGCTCGCGCCGTCGAGCACCGCGTTGGCGACGTCAGTCACCTCGGCGCGGGTGGGCACCTGGGCGTGCGTCATGGACTCGAGCATCTGAGTGGCGACGACGACGGGACGCGCGTACCGAATCCCGTGGCGCACGATCAGCTTTTGCAGATGCGGGACCTCTTCGATGGGCATACGCACACCGAGGTCGCCGCGCGCCACCATGATGGCGTCGGAGACGGCGATGATCTCATCGAGGTTCTCGACACCCTCGCCGGTCTCGATCTTGGCCATGAGCAACACGTCGTCGCGGCTCAGCACCGAACGCACCGAGACCATATCGAAGGCGGAACGCACGAAGGAGACCGCTAAGAAGTCGAGGTCCTCCTCCTTGAGCGCCTCGAGGCGCGCGCGATCGTCGTCAGTGGGGAGCCGATCATTCAGGATCGAGGCGGGCAAGCCCATTCCCGGCTTGCCGACCACGGCGCCACCCGAAGTGACCTCGGTCAACGTCGTGGCGCCGGTCTTGGTCACGACGAGAGAAATGCCGCCATCACCGATGTGCACACGGTCACCGATCTTGAGATGCGACAAGATGGCGTCACGTTCGACGGCGATTCGATCAGCCGTCGACGTCTCGCCGAAGGCCTCCACCAGTTCGATCGGGTGGCCGATCTCCAAGTGCACGGGCGCGGTCCCGAAGGAGCCGGCGCGGATCTTGGGACCAGGGATGTCGACCATGATCGCGATGTCCGGCGCGATCGCGCGCACTCGGCGCAGACGCTCGATGTTCGACGGAATATCACCGTGAGCCATGGAGATGCGAAAGACGTCAACCCCGGCTTTCACCAGGTTCTGCAGGACCTCATCACTCTCAGAAGCGGGTCCGATGGTTGCTACGATTCGCGTGCGCCGCACGATTTTCCCCTTAAAGTCTTTTCAGCAGTCTAGTTGAGGGCAACGTTGTCTCCCCCGGCCCCAGGTGAACGTTGCGTTTCGCGAACGAGACCTTCTGGTCACTTGCCCACTAGTGGTGCCTTTACCGGCGGGTATCGCCGCGCACCGGCACCACGACATCGTTACCGTCGACGTTCACCACTCGCAGCGTGGTGCCGTAACACGCCGCGAGTTCGCTCGAGCGGATGACGTCGTACGCCGAGCCGTCCAGGACCACCTCACCACGGTGCAACAACACCAGGCGATCGGTGAAGAGCCCCGCCAAGGTCAGATCGTGCAGCGTGGCAATCACCGTGAGCCCGCACTCGGCCACTTCCTTCTTGAGCAGCTCGAGGATGTCCATCTGGTGGCGCACGTCCAGACCGGTGATCGGTTCGTCCAACACCACCACCTTCGTGGCCTGGGCCAAGGTGCGCGCCAGCACCATGCGTTGACGTTCGCCGCCCGACAACGACGAACCATCGCGATGCCGGAATCCGTGCAGTTCCAGCCGTTCGAGGACCCCCGTCACCGCCTCTCGATCCCGCGCGGCGGGAGCGCGCATCACTCCGTGAAAGGCCACCCGCCCGAGCGCCACGTACTCCTCGACCGTCATGCCAGCGGGTATCTCGGGGTGCTGGGGCACGTAGGCCACCAGGCGCGCTCGAGCGCGCTCGGGTAGTTCGTCAAGGCGTTGTCCGTCGATGGACACCGCACCGCGTGACAGTGGGCGCAGTCCCGCCACCGCCGCCACGAGACTGGTCTTGCCCGCGCCGTTGGGTCCGATGATGGTGCACCATGAGCCACCCGCCACGTCCAGGCTCACGTCATTAACCAATATTGTCGCGCCCGCTCGCAGCGTCACGTGTTCGAGTCGCACCATGGTCACGAGTTACCCATCCGACGTACGCTCAAGATCAGTACGAAGACCGGCGCACCGATGACGGCCGTCACGACGCCGAGCGGTAATTCTGACGGCGCCATCACGGTGCGCGCCACCGTGTCGGCCAGCACCAAGAACGCCGCGCCGAACACCACCGAGATGGGCAGGATCCTTCGATACGACGTCCCCACGAGGAGGCGCACGATGTGGGGCACGATGATGCCGACGAAGCCAATCAGCCCGACCGCCGAGACGATGGCCGCGGTGCCCAGTGAGGATGCCGCCACGACGAGCAGGCGTACCGATCGCACCGACAGGCCCAGTGAGCGCGCCTCGTCGTCGCCGACGCTCATCACATCGAGCGCGCGTCCGGCCAGCACGCACACGGTGGCGCACACCACGACGTAGGGCAGCACGATCAGGACCGAATGCCAACTCGCGTTGGCCAACGAACCGAGCAGCCAGATATAGACATTCGCGATGGACTGGGCCGAGGACTGTTGCTGCAGGAACGTCTGTGCGCTCGTGAACAACGCGGATACCGCGACACCGGCCAGCACGAGCGTGGACGTGGTCGAACGCATCGATCGACCGCCGATGACCCAGGTGAGGGTCACCGCCACCATCGCTCCGGCGAAGGCGAGCAGCGGCGTCCAGGTGGGGATGGTCGCCGCGTTGGCGATGTCCACGATCGCAAACGTGGCCCCCAGTCCTGCACCGGCTGCGACGCCGAGTAGGTACGGGTCAGCCAGCGGGTTGCGAAACACTCCTTGATAGGTCCCTCCCGCCACGGCCAACATCGCCCCCGCGAGTAGGCCCAACACCATGCGTGGCGCGCGCAGTTGCCACACGACTGACGACTGTGTTGACGCCAGCGTCGAATGACCGATCCCCAGATGGCTCAACGCGTCGCCGAGAATACGTTGCGCCGATATCGACGTCGGTCCGATGACGAGTCCAAGGATCACGGCGACGACCAAGGCCGCCACGGTCGCGACGGCGATGATCACCACTCGTCGCGCGCTCGGTGGACTCGTCATCGCAGCGACTTACTTCCAGAGGCGCGGGTCGACGAGCGCCTTCTTGACCGCGGCGGTGATCTGGTTCATCAACAACACCAGACGCGGCCCCCATCGCGAGGCCACGTCATCGTTCAAGTTGACCACGTGACCGTCGAGGACCGCACTGACCTTGGAGAATCCCGGCCGCTTCGCCACCGCGGCCGGAGTGATCTTGCAGCACAGGGTGTCCGCCAGGAAGATCAACTTGGGGTTCGCACTGACGATGTACTCGGCGCTGAGTTGGGGATACCCGGCGTCGGCGGTGGTGGCGTCGGCGTCGGCGATGTTCACCACGCCGAGTGCCTTCATCAACGAACCGACGAATGTGCCCGAGGTGAGCGAGTAGAAAGTGGGGTCAAGCTCGTAGTACACGGTGAGCTTCTTGGTGGGGTGCGCCGGCACCGACTTGATGTCGGCGGCGATTGATCGCGACAGTGACGTCGCCAGACTGTTCGCCGTGGCGACGTGTCCGGTCAATGCCCCCAACTGGCGGATCTGCGCCAACGCACCCGCTAACGACGTGGGTGCGTCCTGGGCGACGACCGTGACGCCGAGCGCGCTCAGCTTCTCCTTGATGGAGTTCGCGTCGTAGGAGATGATGACGAGATTGGGCTTGGCGCTGGCGCCCGACGCCGACTTGCAGATGCCCAGCACCGCTTCCACACTGGGATTGAGTGCGTTGACGCGCTTGGTCGGCAGGCCGTGGGTCGGGTAGTTCGAATCGCTGTCGACCGCCTGGACCTGAGGTCCGGCCCCGATGGCGAAGAGCGTCTCGGTCGCCGTGGGCGACAAGGACACGATGCACGAGGGCGACGAACTCGCCGTAGCCGACGTCGTGCTGAGTAGGGGAAGAGCAATGGCACCCAATGAGAGGGCCAGTACCAACCGAAGGGACTTGAACATGGATATCTCCTTTCCGTCGAAGTGGTGTGGACGACGGATGGATATCCGAACGACCGCCCTTTACCTCGAGAGCTGTCTTGACAATCTCCTCGCAGCAGGCGACCTGGCTTCGTGGACGACTTCGTCCACTTACAGTTGCGGGACAGCGTTGGAATCTCACCAACTTCGCTGCCGCGAGGCATTCACGACCCTAACGCACCGACGCACCCGCGTGCAGGCTCGTCACTCCGGCAAGCGCCAACTATCTCGTCGGCGCGTCGTTACATCTGGTCGGGCGCCTCGATGCCGAGCAACGACAGGCCCAGTGCCAACGTGCGTGACGTCAACTCACACAACGCCAGTCGTTCGCTGCGTGTGGGCTCCGGTGCCGACAGCACCGGGCACGCCTCGTAGAACGTGGTGAAGCGTTGCGCCACGTCGAACAGATAGCCGCTCAATCGGTGCGGCTGTAGCGTCGCCAGCGCCCCCTCGAGTGCCTCGGGGAACGCCACCAGTCCCAGTGCCAGTGAGCGCGCGGGGTCTTCGCGCAACTCGAAGGTCACGGCACCGGGCTCCCAGGGGGTGTCCAGGCGGCGAAAGATCGAGCGAAGTCGTGCATGCGCATACTGCAGGTAGGGGCCGGTATCGCCCTCGAAGGCAATCATGCGATCCAAGTCGAAGACGTAGTCACGTTGACGGTCCGTGGAGAGGTCGGCGTACTTCACCGCGGCGCGGGCGATCTGGCGCGCCAAATGATGGCGGTCGGCCTCGGACAAGTCGTTCGAACGTAGTGCCAGCGCCGCGTCGGCGCGCTCGGTCGCCTCATCGAGGAGTCCGATCAACTTGACCGTCTCGCCTGAACGGGTCTTGAACATCTTGCGGTCCGGCCCGAGGACGTTGCCGAAGGCCACGTGTTCACAACGCACCGAGTCGGGCAGCCAGCCGGCCGCGCGCGCCACGGCGAAGACCATTTCGAAATGTTGGCCCTGCGGAGCCCCCACCACGTAGAGGATCTCGTCGGCGTGTAGGCGCGACACCCGGTCGCGAACGGCCGCGAGGTCCGTGGCGGCGTAGCCGAAGCCCTCGTCACGCTTTTGCACGATAAGGGGTAAGGGCTCGCCGTCGCGGTTGGTGAAACCCTCGGGGAAGACGCACAGCGCGCCCCCACTTTCGACGAGCAGCCCGGCGGCATCGAGATCACGCACCACGTCCTCGAGCATGTCGTTGTAGTAGGACTCGCCCACGACGTCGGCGGGGGTCAACGTCACGTTCAGCGCCGCGTACACCTCGGCGAAGTACGCCACGGACTCGTCCACCAGGATCCGCCAGAGACGTCGTGTCTCGGCGTCGCCACTCTGTAGGGCCACCACACGGGCCCGGCTGCGTTCCTTAAAGGCGTCGTCCGCATCGAACTTCGCTCGCGCGCCGCGGTAGAAACTGTCGAGGTCGCCGATCGACAATGACGCAATCGCTTCGTCCTCGCCCAGATCGAGCAGGTGCTCGATCAACATCCCAAAGGGTGTGCCCCAGTCGCCCACGTGATTTCGTGCGATGACCCGGTAGCCACGAAACCGGTACATTCGCGCAAGGGCGTCGCCGATCACCGTCGAGCGCAGATGCCCGACGTGCATCTCTTTAGCGACATTGGGCGCCGAGTAATCGATGACGGCCGTGCGCCCACTGATTGTGGCGGCGCCGAGACGTTCGTCAAATAACAACGTGCGCAACTGTTCGTCCAAGAATCCCGTCGTGAGAGTCAGGTTCAAGAAACCCGGCCCCGCCACTTCGACGTCGGCCACTCCGGCCAGGTCGAGGTGGCTCAGGATCAGCGTCGCCATTTCGCGCGGGTTCATGCCCTGGGACTTGGCCAGGGCCATCACGCCGTTGGCCTGATAGTCGCTGCGATCCGAGGTTCGCAGCACCGGATCGGCCCCGGGGGCGACGGCGTCAAAGGCGCTACGTAGTCGCTCGTGGAGAACGTCGTAAGTGGAAGTCACCGTTGCATTCTCCCATCTGGCTCCGACCCGGCCACGTCAGGCGCTCCGGAGGCCTCGAAAAGCGGGCAGAATAGTTGTATGACCTCCTCCCTCAACTCCTTCAACGCGCTCGACACCCTGGCCGTCAACGGTCGAACTCTGAACTACTTCTCGCTGCGCGCGAGCGGTCTGAGTTCCTTCGCGATCGACCGCTTGCCCTACTCGATCAAAGTGCTGTTGGAGAACTTGCTGCGCCACGAGGACGGCGTGAAGGTCACCGCGGCCGACATCGAAGCGCTGGCCCGTTGGAGTGAGACGCCCACACGCCATGGTGAGGCCGCAGGCGACGACGCCACCGAGATTGCCTTCACTCCCGAGCGCGTGCTCATGCAGGACCTGACCGGGGTGCCCGCCGTCGTCGACCTGGCTTCCATGCGCGATGCAATCATTGCTCTAGGCGGCGACCCGGCCAAGATCAACCCGTTGGTCCCGGTCGAGTTGGTGATCGACCACTCCGTCATCCTCGAGCGCACTGGCACCCCCGAGAGCTACGAGCAGAACGTGGCGATCGAGTACGACCGCAACATCGAGCGCTACACCTTCCTCAAGTGGGCTCAGAGCAGTTTCGACCAGTTCCGCGTTGTCCCCCCGGGGATGGGCATCTGCCACCAGGTCAACCTCGAGCACCTCGCTCGCGTCGTCTTCGAGAACAAGGGCATGGCGTATCTGGACACCGTCGTGGGCACGGACTCGCACACCACCATGGTCAATGGTCTGGGCGTGCTGGGTTGGGGCGTCGGCGGTATCGAGGCCGAGGCCGGCATGCTGGGCCAGCCCACGTCGATGCTCATCCCGCCCGTGGTAGGACTGCGACTCTCGGGAGCCACCAGCGAGGGCGTGACGGCTACCGACGTCGTGCTCACCATCACCGAGTTGTTGCGCAAGCACGGCGTGGTCGGCAAGTTCGTTGAGGCGTACGGACCCGGCGTCTCATCAGTCTCCCTCGAGACCCGTGCGACGATCGGCAACATGTCCCCCGAGTACGGTGCGACCTGCGCGCTGTTCCCGATCGACCAAGTAACCCTGGACTACCTGGCCTTCACCGGTCGGCCGGCCGAGCAGCTGGCCCTGGTCGAGGCTTACGCCAAGGCGCAAGGCATCTGGCACGACGCCGAATCCCTCGAGCCCACGTACTCGGAGTACGTCGAGTTGGACCTGTCGAGCGTCGAACCCAGTTTGGCCGGACCTAAGCGTCCCCAGGACCGAGTCTCCTTGTCGGGCGCGCGCGGGGCCTTTCGCACGGCGTTGGGGCGCGAGCCCAAGGAAGTATTGGGCACCGGCTTCGCCGAACACCTGCGTGACGGAGCCGTCACGGTGGCTGCCATCACCTCGTGTACCAACACCTCGAATCCTTCGGTACTGGTCGCCGCCGGCCTGGTCGCCAAGGCCGCTGTGGAACGCGGCATCAGCGCCAAACCGTGGGTCAAGACGTCGCTGGCTCCCGGTAGCCGCGTCGTCATGGACTACCTCGAGCGAGCGAACCTGGTGGACGCCCTCGACCAGTTGGGCTTCTACCTCGCGGGATACGGTTGCACCACCTGCATCGGCAACACCGGACCGCTCCTCGAGGGCGTGTCCGAGGTTGTCAATGAGCACGACCTTTCGGTCGTCTCGGTGTTGTCGGGCAACCGTAACTTCGAGGGTCGTATCCACCCAGACGTGAAACAGAACTTCCTGGCGTCACCGCCCCTGGTCGTCGCTTACGCGCTGGCGGGCACCATCGACATCGATCTCTCATCGGAGCCCCTGGGAACCGACCGCGACGGTGCACCGGTCTTCCTGGCCGACCTGTGGCCGAGCGACGCCGACGTTGCCGCTGCGGTGCGCGCGTCGATCACCCCCGAGATGTTCGAAGAGCGATACGCCAGCGCCTTCAGCGGCGACGAGCGCTGGCAGGGTGTACCCACCACGAATGCCGTCACCTACGCCTGGGACAATCGCTCGACCTACGTGAAGCTGCCCCCGTACTTCGAGGGGCTCACGATGGAGCCGGGCACGGTCAGCGACATCGAGAACGCGCGCGTATTGGCCAAGCTCGGCGATTCGGTCACGACCGACCACATCTCGCCCGCGGGCAACATCCGCCCCAGCGTCCCGGCTGGTCGTTATCTCACCGACGGTGGCGTGGCGACGGCCGACTTCAACAGCTACGGCACTCGCCGCGGTAATCACGAAGTCATGGTGCGTGGCACCTTCGCTAACATCCGTCTTCGCAATCAGTTAGCCCCCGGCACCGAGGGCGGCGTGACCATCAAACTGCCCCAGGGCACGGAGATGTCGATCTTCGACGCGGCCATGGCCTACGCGGCCGAGGGCACTCCGTTGATGATTATCGCGGGCAAAGAATACGGGAGTGGTTCGAGCCGCGACTGGGCGGCCAAGGGCACCAAGTTGCTGGGCGTCAAGGCTGTCCTGGTCGAGAGTTTCGAGCGTATCCACCGTTCAAACCTGGTGGGCATGGGCGTCTTGCCCCTGCAGTTCTTGACGGGTGAATCGGCCGCGACGCACCAACTCGACGGTACCGAGACATTCTCGGTCCACGGTCTCGATCCGCTGAACCGCGGCGAGACCGTGCCGCGCGTGACGATCACCGCGATTCGACAAAATGGCGAGTCGGTGACGTTCGAGGTGCGCCTACGCATCGACACGCCGACCGAGGCCGACTACTACCGACACGGTGGCGTTCTCAACTTCGTCCTACGTCAGTTGGCCCAGGCCTAGGCCGTCTTGGTCTTGGCGGCGTGACTCGCCGCGGCGTCGACCGAGTCGTAGAACTTGATGCGCTCGAGCGCCTTGTCCGACGTGCGCGCCAACGCGGCGCGCACGACACCGTTGGCGCGCGCCAGTGATAACGAGATGTGGTCGCCCTCAAAGTCGCGGGTGATCTGACTCAGCGTCGCCAGTGCGGTGAAATCAATGTCAGAGATCGCCACCGCGTCGAGGACGACGTGGCGAGTCTGAGGACGCTGGCGCATCACGTCGTGCAGTTCGCGTCGAAAGACCCCCGCGTTGGCGAAGAAGAGGTCCTCGTCGAAGAAGAGTGCGAGTACGTGATCCACGCGCTCCACGCCCTTGGCGCCGAAGGGTTCCCAACTGGTCGTGCCCTCACGACGACCCAGTTCCACCATTCGCGGACGCGCGGCACGCCACATCTGGACCAGTATCGCCAGCGCGACGGCGATGGCCAGGCCGACTTCGACACCGAGGAAGATGACGCCGACCCAGGCCACGATGGCGAAGGCGAACTCCACGCGGCTGGTGCGCCACACGCTACGAAGACGCGTCAGTTTGATCAGGCGTCCGGCGATGAACAACAAGACGCCCGCCAACGAGGCCAGGGGGACGAACTTCGCCTCGCCGGCCAGCGGCGACAGCACGAGCGCACCGCCTCCCGCCACGATCGCCACCAGTTTCGTGCGGCCCCCGGCGAGTTGGGTGACCGTCGTGCGCGCCGGCGACGCGTTGACCGGGATGGTTCCGAGGAGTCCGGTCGCCACGTTTGCGAGGCCGACTCCTACGAAGTCACGGCTGAGATTGTCAGCCACGCCAATCTCGTCGGCTGACGAACGCGCCGTGGCGGCGCTCTGGCTCATGATCACCACCAGCAAGGTGAGCGACGTCGTCACCACGACGCTCCAGTCGTGCAAGGTGAACCACGCCAGACGCCAGTGCGGCAGACCCACGCTGACCGAGCCCAGCACCTGGACCCCGTGGTGACTGAGCGACAGCGACGAGGAGATCACCGCGCCGAGCACGACGGCGACAAGCGCCCAGGGCAGCCGGGGGTTGATAGCCTCGCCCGCCACCATGATGGCGAGGGTCGCCACGGCGAGTGCGAGCGACCAGGAACTGATGTGACCCAGGTGGTGACTGAGCGCCGCCAAGCGCTGCACGACCGAGTCGCCGCCCGACGTCACGCCGAGCACATGGGGTAGTTGGTGCACGGCGATGATGACGCCGATGCCGCACATGAATCCCGTCACGATGGGCACCGACATGAAGTCGGCAAGCCACCCGAGTTTGAAGAGACCCACGGTCATGACCATCACTCCGGTGACGACGGCGGTGGCGGCCACCAAACCGTAATATTGCGACGAATTGGGTAAGGCCACCCGCAGCAGCGCCACGGCGAAGAGCGGTGCGATCGTCGAGTCAGCGCCGACCGAGACGATGGGGTTCGAACCGAAGAAGATGAAGACCACGGTGCCGCCGATGAAGGCGATCATCGCCGCGAAGGCCGGCACGCCGGCCAGTTGTGAGGTGGCGAGTTGTTCGGGGATGGCGATGGCCAGGAGGGTGACGCCGGCGAGCACCTGTCCCGCGGCATTTTGGCGCGTGACCCCGCGAAGCAGCTCCTTCAGCCCGCGTGGTGCGGAACGCTGTCCAATCGGAGTTCGTACATTGTGGTCGCTCGGCGACGCCTTCGACATGGGACTACCCTAAACCGCTGGGGTCAGGCGGTGTTGACGACCCGAAAGGTCTCGCCCAAGCGACCCGAAGCCAAACCCGCGACATCAGCATTGGTGGTGGCCCAGGTACGCATCATGTCCTCGAGGTCGTCGCGGTGACCGACTTGTGAGACGTGGCTACGAAGAGCGGCGATTTTCGCCGCGAAGGTGTCGGTGATGTCCACCACGAGATTCGGCGTCGAACCACCCACCCACACGGTCGACACCACATGGGGCGAGAAACCCTCGACTAGCAGTTCGGGGAAGGCGTGGGGATTGCGTGCGTCGGGGTACACCGCGCGCAGAGTCGCCTCGCCGACGGCCATGTGGTCGGGGTGCGATGAGTGAATTCGATCAAAGTTACGGTCGGGACTCTGAGTCAGCACCAGATCGGGGCGATGCTGGCGGATGACGCGCGAGATGGCCTTTCGTAACTCCAGGGTCACTTCCACCTGACCATCGGGCCAATGAAGGAACGTGAGGCTCGAGACGCCCACCGCCGCCGCCGCCGCCGTCTGCTCGGCCTCGCGGATCGCGGCACGCTCCTCTTTGGAGTGGGTCGAATCGTCACCGCCCGCGTCGCCCGACGTGACGAGACAGTAAGCAACGTCCACACCCTGACCGGTCAGGACCGCCATCGTGCCCGCCATACCGAAGTCGATATCGTCGGGATGGGCCACAACGACCAGGGCCCGCTGGATGGTGGTATCTGCCTGGTAAACGGAGAGGGCGATGTCGCTCACGAAGCGGCTGTCTCCTTGGTCGGGTCCCAGTTGGCGAGATCCTTGAGTCGCGGGTCGTTGGAGAAGACCTCAACCACCGGGCGCTTCATTGCCAAGCGGCGCATGATGACCTCGGCTTCGATGATCTGGTTCCACAGCAGCAGCGACACGACGACGCCCGTGGAACCCGCCCGCGCGGTACGCCCCGAACGATGCAGATACGCCTTGTGGTCTTCGGGCGGGTCGAAGTGCATGACGCAGTCCACTCCGTCAATGTGCAGTCCACGAGCGGCGACGTCAGTGGCCACAAGCACCGCGAGCTTGTCGGCACTGAAGTCGGCGAGGGCCTTCTCGCGCTGGCTCTGGCGCAGGTCGCCGTGGATGGCGGCCGCATCGACCCCTTCCTTCTGGAGTTGTTCGACGAGCCGGTCGGCGCCACGCTTAGTGCGACAGAAGATGATCGTCTTGTCAAAGGAGTTGCAGATCGCCGCCGCCACCTTGATGCGGTCCATCTGGTGCACGGTCAAGAAGTGGTGCACCATCAGTGACACCGTCTGGGTGTCGCTCGCCACTTCGTGAAAGACCGGGTCGGTGAGGTAGCGCTTCACCAGGCGGTCGATGGCGCCGTCGAGCGTCGCCGAGAACAACAAGGTCTGGTGCGGATGCTCCGCGATACGGCGCAGCACCCACTCGACCTGGGGCATGAACCCCATATCGGCCATGCGGTCGGCTTCGTCGAGCACCAAGACATCGAGCATCTCGACGTTGAGCTCCCCACGGTCCCCGAGGTCGATGAGTCGACCAGGCGTCGCGATAATCACGTCACAGCCGCGGCGCAGGGACTTGACCTGGCGTTCGATATCCGCACCGCCGTACACGGCATTCACGTGCAGCCCCAAGGCCGCACCGAGGGGTTCGAGGACCTCGTGGACCTGGACCGCAAGTTCGCGCGTTGGCAAGAGGACGAGGCCGCGCGGACGCGCGGGGCCCCCCTCGGCGCGCTCAAGCTGCGCGCTGGCGGCGACGCGCTGCAACAAGGGCAGCCCGAAGCCGAGCGTCTTACCCGATCCGGTCTTGGCCTTGCCGCAGACGTCGCGTCCGGCCAGCGCATCGTGGATGGTCATCGCTTGGATCGGGAAAGCGGACGTGATGCCTTGGGCGGAGAGAACCGCCACCAATTCGGGCGCGATACCCAACTCGGCAAAGGTCTTCTTGGTGTCGTACGAGTCCTGAGACATGGATGCCTCAATCGTTTCGCTAGTCATGGTCCTACGGTCGTTTCTCGGTTGGACCCGGAACCGGCGTTCGTAAGGAGGGCCCAAGCTCACTTCTAGAGCTTCGCTCCTAGTCTAGGTGCGAGGTCCGCACCGGCCCACCACCGTCAAAGGAGCACCATGCCACGTCTCGTAGTGGGCGCCACGGCCCCAAACTTTTCATTGAAGAATCAAGACGGTCGAGAGGTCTCTTCCGACTCGCTGCGCATTGAGCGCTACGTGCTCTATTTCTATCCTGCGGACGACACTCCTGGCTGCACCGTGGAGGCCTGCGGCTTCAACGAAGAACTCGTCGCATTCAAGGACCTCGGGGTGCGCGTCGTAGGTGTCTCGCCTGACGACGCGTCGTCACATCAGAAGTTCCGCGCGAAGTTCGGCCTCGACTTCGACCTCTTAAGTGACCCATCGACCACCACGATGGCGGCCTACGGCGCCTACGGCGAGAAGATGCTCTACGGCAAAACGGTCGTGGGGGTGATTCGCGCCACGTTCGTCGTGGGACCCACTGGTCTCATCGAACACGCCTGGTACGGCCCGCGCACCAAGGGTCACGCCCAACGCGTACTGGCGGCAATCCGGGGTTAGTGACGACCGCGCGCGTGTCGCGGAGGATTCTTCATCGTGTGCCAACGGTGCCAGACACCGGCGACCACTACCAGGATCACGAGGGCGACGATCGGGTACTCAGCGTCCTTGAAGTACTTGACGAAATGCTGATTCTTGCCGGCACGGTAGCCCAACTCGGTGAGCAGCCACACCCAGATCGCCGACCCGATGGTGGTCAGCACGATGAAGCGTCCACGCTTCATCTCGGCCAGTCCGGCGGGCACTGAGATGAAGGCTCGTACCACGGGGATCAGACGGCCCAGGAGCACTGAGGGTGCGCCGTACTTCTGGAACCACACCTCGGACGCGTCCAGATCGCGATGCGAGAGCAAGAGAAACTTTCCATAGCGATCCACGATGGCGCGCCCGGCCCTGCGCCCGAGCTCGTAGGCGATGATCGATCCGACAACCGATCCGATGGTGCCGATGATGACCACCTTGACGACGCTGAACTGCGGATGGGCCGCGAACGCGGTCGTGCAGTAGGCGCCGGCGAGGCCGAAGGCGACCTCTGAAGGTACCGGCAAACAGGCCGAGGACAGCAGCGCGATGAAAAACAGGCCGATGTAGCCGTATTGGGAGATGAGATGTTGCATTCGACTATTCTTCACTTTTTCGCGGGTGACCCCGACGAGCCCAATGGAATTCTTACTTTTGGTGCTCCGAGCACCAGTACGTGGTTCGCCCGCCGACGACCGCGATGCGCATCGCACCCCCGTCGCGCGGGCAGATTCCCGCTGGGGAGCGTCCAGGCATATGGTCACCCAGGTGAGAGCCGCCGCGACGTTGCAGGGTGCGCATCGTCTGGGTGAACGACTTGTAGAGCGCGACCCGCTGAGCGGGCGTCAGGCGCCCGGTCGGTGTGCGCGGATCGATACCGGCGCGAAACAGGATCTCGTCACCTAGCAAGTTACCGACGCCCGCGACGACGGACTGATCCAACAGACGGGCCTTGATGGCGGGACCTTCGCCGCGGGTGACGGTCACGATCGACTCGAACTGGGCACGGGTGAGCGACATGGCATCAGGACCGAGATCGGACAGGTCCGGATCGATCTCGACACGGGCCAGGCGGCGCGGGTCATGCAGCAACAACCGACGCCCGTCGTCGAACGCCAGACCTGCGCGGACCCACTCCGACCGGTAGGTGTGCGGTCCGTAAAACAGACCGTCGATGCCCGCCACTGAGTCGATCAGCAGTACGCCGGTCATGCCGAATCGCATACCGAGGCGCACGCCGTCGGTTTCGAGGAGCATCAGCTTGCCACGACGATCGGTCGCAGTGATCGTGAGCCCCTTGACGGTGCGGGCCCATTGCGCGGTCGACAACAACTTCTTGGCCGCGTAACCGTCGCTCCACCCCTTGGTAATGGTCGCGCCCACCAGTTGATCGGCGAGGAGACGGTACGACTCGACTTCCAGCACTTCTGGCACCCGTGCACCATACCGGACCGCGAAGGGCTCTTACTAAGGTTGTAACCATGGCTATCGAAAAACCGCAGTGGCGCGAACTATTCAGCGAGGTCGTCACGTCAGGCCTGTGCACCGGTTGCGCAGCCTGTGTCGTCGCCTGCCCTCACCCCGTACTGGACTACGACGCGACGGGCGGGGTCTACAAGCCCTTCCACCTCGACATCGATGGGGGGCCCGAGGACTGCACTCACGGCGTCAAGGGCTGCACGATGTGCACTCGGGCCTGCCCGCGCTTTCGCAACTGGGAGTCCGAGATCGACCAGCACCGTTTCGCCCGCGAACGCAATGACGACGAGGTCTACGGCATCGGTGACGTGCTCTTGGCGCGCTCGCTGGATGACGGCGTCGTCGAGAACGGACAAGACGGTGGTTTCGTCTCAACGCTGCTGATCTACGCCCTCGAGAACGATCTCATCGACGCTGCGTTGGTGAGTGGCCTCGAGGGCGATGGCACGACGTGGCGGGCCGAGCCGCGGGTCGCGCGCAACCGTGCCGAAGTGCTCGACACCGCCAAGTCGCGTTACACCTATAGCGCCAACCTGCTGGCCTACCCCCAGGCGGTGGAATCCGGCGCCGAGCGCATTGCCCTGGTGGGCATGGGTTGCATGGCGTCGGCCCCCGGAGCGATGCAGACGCGCAAGGCGGGCAAGATCGCGCGTCGACTCAGCTTGACCATCGGACTGCTGTGCTCCAAGACCTTTGACGACGCCATTTTTGAAGAGCTCTTCGACAAGCAGTACGGACTGAAGCGCGCCGACATCGTGAAGATGAACATCAAGGGGGTCTTTCAGATCTGGACCCGTGACGGTGGCTATCACGAAGTGCCACTTAAGGAGGCCCACGCCTACACTCGCGAAGGTTGCAAGAGTTGCCCCGACTTCGCCGCCGAGCACGCCGACTTGTCCGCAGGCGGCATCGGCGCTTTCAACGACTGGACGCTCGTCATCGTTCGC
>Ga0182030_10001688_pt1 | contig 45930 bp, 34 predicted proteins | sample 812S3MmetaG_FD_121299 | JGI IMG/M metagenome (GOLD analysis project Ga0182030, IMG submission 121299) | Permafrost microbial communities from Stordalen Mire, Sweden - 812S3M metaG (Illumina Assembly) | ecosystem: Environmental > Terrestrial > Soil > Wetlands > Permafrost | place: Sweden...
ACCGCGTCCGCCGCAAACGCCAGCGGCTCAGTTCAAACGACCCTATCGAAACTGCCCCGACCACACGACCGCGCACCCCCACACTTCTTCTTTCGGGGCAGTCCCGATAGGGCCCTAACGTTTATGAGGACTCAACTCATCTCCTGTCGCTTGCCAAAAGCCGATAGCGCTCTATTACGGTCGTCGCTCTTTCACCACCTGTGCCGTTTCGTCTTTCTTCGTCAAGTGGATTTAGCGTCGGCGAGTGAGTCCCTTTGCCGAGGCCTCGGATCCAGCTGGTTCACGGAACGGTTCCACAGCAATGCGCTGGTAACACACGTCCAGCACCGTCAGGTATTCTGTGCCGCCCGGTAATTGAAGGACTACGCTGTCACCCGCTTCCGACTTCATCAACGCGCGCCCCAGAGGTGACACCCAACTGATGTGGTTGCGGTTGAGATCGATCTCGTCTGTGCCCACGATGCTCACCACTCGCGATACTCCCGCGGCATTGGCATAGCGCACGGTCGCTCCGAAGAATGCCCTCGTCGCCGCCTGCCCCGTTCTCCGAGCTTCCGGGTCCACCACTTCCGCGGCTTCGATTCGCTTGGTGAGAAAGCGAATCCGCCCATCGATCTGCCGCAGCCGCCGCTTGCCGTACTGATAGTCGGCGTTTTCACTGCGATCACCGTTGCTGGCAGCCCACGCCACCACCTCCGTCACGGCCGGGCGTTCCCTGGTGAGCAGAAACCGGTGCTCATCTTTGAGGCGCTCCAGTCCACTCGGCGTTATGTAGTTCTTGACCGGCGTCGCGGGCTCGTCCGGTTTTGGCTTTCTCGTAAACCCTTTTCGCATCTGATGGTCCTTACCAGCCTCCCGCTGGCAACCCAGCAACTTCTGCCGCAGATGCCATAGCTTACACTCAAACCACATGCTCAACCGGGGCCATGCCTATACCACAATCATCAGCAAGTATCATGGACGAACCCTGCTCTCCCACCTGGCAAACCTTTACCCACACTCGACCCCACAAGCCTGGCAACAGAATCTGACCAATCGCGAAGTCACCGTCAACGGCGTCACCGCCAACGGAAGCGAATTGCTCACTTCAGGCCAAACCCTTGTCTGGAACCGTCCACCCTGGATCGAACCAGACACTCCTCAGCACTTCGAAGTCCTGTTTAATGACCCCCATCTGTTGGCCGTCAACAAACCTGGCGGGCTGCCCACGCTTCCCGGCGGCGGCTTCATGGAAAACACTCTCCTGCGCCTGGTGCAAAAGCAAACCCCCAACGCAAACCCTGTCCACCGGTTAGGCCGAGCCACTACCGGCATCGTCCTCTTCGCCAAAACAACGCAGGCCGCCGCTAAACTAGGCGCAGACTGGAACACCCCCAGGATTCAAAAAATCTATTGGGCGCTGGCTCAAAACGTTGCCCAGCACGACGCCTACGAAATCCTCACACCCATCGGCCTTGTACCGCACCCGCGCATCGGCAAGGTGTGGGCCGCCAGCCCGAGTGGCAAGCCGTCAAAGTCATTGGCCAAGGTGATCTCACGGGCGCCAAGCAGCACACCAAGCACCACAACATTTGAGGTAAGCCTGAATTCTGGACGCCCTCATCAAATCAGAATCCATCTGGCATCCATCGGCCATCCGCTGGTAGGCGATCCTCTGTACGGCTCAACCGGCCGGCCTCTTGAAAATCTCCCCGGCCTGCCCGGCGACGGAGGATATTTCCTGCACGCCCGCTTTCTAAACTTCCACCACCCCATCACCGGCGAACCAATCAATCTCGAGGCAGCCTTGCCGTCTGGATTCTCATTGCATCAGTAGGTTCACGGCGGACTTGCGCCTTACGTGTTCCTGTCCCGGCATTTCGTCGATTACGTACTCCACAGATGGGGGAAATATGGGGGAAATATGGGGACAGGGGAAATATGGGGACAGACGGGACGTTCCCCAATTTTTCGACGAATGGAAATTGGCGAACGCCCCGTCTGTCCCCCGTCTTTAGTCCCCCGTCTTTGTGCCGCGCGGCGCATTGAATACTGAAAGGTTCCAAGAACCTAATCCCCGCCCATTCGTGCAAACGGCGCGCAATAAGGACGGGGTACCTGGTCTCTTGAGCTTTACTTCTTGGGACGCGACTCCGGCGGCACAAGACCTGCGAGGCGGTAGTACACAACGAGCTGGCCGTAGTGTTCACCGCTGTGTTCGATGAGGCCGTATGCGATGTCGAGAACGCGCGCTTTCTGCTGAGGGTAATAAACAACCTCCGTTATCAGGCCTTTTTCGCCTTTCGACTGGATGGCGGCTGCGCCATCGGCGAAGGATTTCTTGACGAACGCAACAATGTCGGCCTTGGACTTGTATTGCTCGCGCTTGGGATCTTCTGCTGCCTGAGGCTCCTTCCCCATGGAAATATGGGGACAGACGGGACGTTCCCCAATTTTTCGACGAGTGGAAATTGGCGAACGTTCCGTCGGTCCCCGGTCTTTATGTCCCATTCGTGCAAACGGCGCGCGATAAGGACGGGGTACCTGGTCTCTTGAGCTTTACTTCTTGGGCCGCGACTCCGGCGGCACAAGGCCTGCGAGGCGGTAGTACACCACGAGCTGGCCGTAGTGTTCACCGGTATGTTCGATGAGGCCGTATGCTATGTCGAGAACGCGTGCTTTCTGCTGAGGGAAATAAACAACCTCCGTCGTCATGCCTTTTTCGCCTTTCGACTGGATGGCGGCTGCGCCATCGGCGAAGGATTTCTTGACGAACGCAACGATGTCGGCCTTGGACTTGTATTGGTCGCGCTTGGGATCTTCTGCTGCCTGAGGCTTCTTCCCCATGACGGGATTGGTGAAGAAATAGTTTGCTCCTGCCGCGTGCAGCAACTGCTCGGCGAAGCTGCGTTGCGCCGGCGTGGGCTTGAAGTCGTATTTGTCCTCAGGAAAATCTTCGGCCATGGCGATGAGTTTGCGGCCAATCTCATTCCAGGAATCGAGCACGACTTTCAATTCCGGATCGGCAGGTTTGACGGCTGCATCTTTCTTCATCGCGTCTTTCTTCGTCGCGTCCTGGGCATGGGCGGGAAATGCGAATGCCAGCAGGACGATAGCGAGAAACGGTATTTTTATCATTTCTTTCTCCACGACTGAGTTTAGCGAAGATTGAGTTTCGCGAATCAAAACTCCAGCTTCTTATTTCGCCTGCGCTAGCTTCGTAACAACCTCGGCAACTTTATCGAGTATCTCGTTCCAGCCCTCCAATTGACCGCTATTCTTCGCGCTCTCCATGGGTTCATTTCCAATGTGGGTGAGTCTCGTCTGGCCGTTTCCGAGATCCTCAAAGATGGTCACGTCGTACGCACCGTCTATAGCCTCATGTTCCATTCCTAATTCCGCGGGGTCAATCTTGTTTCCCTTCGAATCCGAAAAGTACATGGAAGAAACGATCTTCTCGTACGGAACAATTTCGTGGTATTCAACCGCATTCCAGCCGCAGAGCTGCCCATCCGGCGCATTCATGCAGCAGAGAAGTTTTCCTCCAACGCGAAAATCCATCTCGCAAACCGGCGCCGTAAAGCCCTTCGGTCCCCACCACTGCATCACGTACTTCGGGTCTGTCCACGCCTTCCAAACCAACTCGCGTGGGGCATCAAAAACTCTTGTGACGACCATCCGCTCTGTCTCGTTCACCGTGTTTTCTGTCATCTCTGACCTCCTCTTTCTTCATTTGATTTACAACTACATCCAGTTTGTCGAAACTCTCTTCCCAGAACCGGCGATAGCTAATCGCCCAGTCGCGGACTGTCTTGATCGCCGCTGGCCTAAGCGTGCACACACTCTCTCGTCCACGCTTGGTCTTGATCACAATCCGCGCCCGCACCAGGTAGGCAATATGTTTTGAAATCATCTGCTGCGAAAGTGCAAACGGTTCCGTCAATCCATGCACAGAGGCCGGCCCACGGGAGAGTCGTTCGATCATTGCCCGGCGGGTTGGATCAGACAAAGCCGCAAACGTTGTACCTAATTTATCCACAACCATAGGGTAGTGGATTATCTGTCAATGTCAAGTGTGAATTTTGCGATGCCTGATTTCTGTTCACTGATCCCCAACGTGCCAAGCGTTGGCCGGCAATTTTCTGGCCGGGCTACACTGCGGCTACACTAATTAAGAGGCACGGCGCCGCGAGTTGCTCCTTCAAAATGATCTCTTTCTCAAACATCAATAAGCAGTATGGCAAGCAGTTGCTCTTCGTGGATGCTTCGTTTCAGTTGAATCCCGGCGAAAAAGTCGGACTGGTCGGTCCCAATGGGTCGGGCAAGACAACGCTTTTCCGCATGGTGGTCGGCGAGGAGACTCCCGACGACGGCGCGGTCTCTGTCCCCAGGAAGTTGACGATCGGCTACTTTCGCCAGGACGTCGAGGAAATGCAGGGCCGTTCGGTTCTGGATGAAGCGATCGCAGGGAGCGGACGCGTCGGCGATCTGCACCACGAGCTCGAAGCCTTGCAGCACGAAATGTCCGACCCTGACAAGGCGGATGACATGGACCGCATCCTCGATCGCTTTGGTCATGTGCAGGAGGAGTACGAGCATTTAGGCGGTTACGCCCTCGAATCGCAAGCCCGTGAAGTGTTGCACGGGCTGGGATTCAAAGACGATCAGATTGATGGCGACGTGGGCGCTCTCTCCGGCGGATGGAAGATGCGGGTTGCGCTGGCGCGCGTCCTGCTCGGAATGCCGGATGTATTGCTGATGGACGAACCGACGAACCACCTCGACATCGAATCCATCATCTGGCTCGAGCAGTTTCTCAAGTCATTTCCCGGTGCTTTGCTGATGACCTCGCACGACCGCGAGTTCATGAATCGTCTGGTATCAAAGATTGCGGAGATCGATGGCGGCGAAATCATCACCTACTCGGGTGACTACGACTTCTACGAGCGCGAGCGCGCGGTGCGAGAAAGCAATCAGCAGGCAGCATTTGCCCGCCAGCAGTCCATGCTCGCCAAAGAACAGCGCTTCATCGATCGCTTCAGGACGCACGCCGCCAAAGCCGCCCAGGTGCAGAGCCGGATCAAGGCCTTGGACAAGATCGAAAAGATCGAGTTGCCAAAGAAACGCCAGGTGGTGAAGTTTGACTTTCGTGTCCCTCCGCGATCGGGCGAACAGGTGGCGGTCCTCGAAAATCTGCACAAGAGTTACGGCCCGCGTGTGATTTACGAAGGGTTCAATCTCACCATCCGCCGCGGAGAACGCTGGGCCGTCATGGGAAGAAACGGCGCCGGTAAGACTACGCTTCTTAAAATGATTGCCGGAGCCAGTGCTCCAGATGCCGGAAGCGTGCGGCTCGGCGCCAGCCTGTATATGGGCTACTTCGCGCAACAGTCTTTAGATCTGCTCAATCCCGACCTCACCGTCAGCGAACAGTTGCAACAGGATTTTCCGCAAGACAGTATCGGCTCGTTGCGGAACCTGGCGGGAGCATTCCAGTTCTCCAGCGAAGATGTAGATAAGAAGATCCGCGCACTCTCCGGCGGAGAAAAGTCGCGGCTGGCAATAGCCCGCATGCTCTTCAACCCGCCGAACTTCCTGGTGCTCGACGAACCGACCAATCACCTGGATCTTGCGACCAAGGAGATGCTGGTGGACGCCCTGAAGGATTTTGAAGGCACCATGATCTTCGTATCGCATGACCGCATGTTCCTTCGCGGTCTCGGCTCACGTGTGCTGGAACTGGGCGGCGAGAGCGGCACGGATCGCCATCCCACCGTGTATCCGGGGTCGTACGTTGAGTACGTACAGAAGCTTGGACATGAGGCGCCTGGGATCTATTCGTAGGGCCTTGTGCAACGGGGTACGTCCCGTCTGTCCCCGTATTTTAGAGGACCTGGGGGCGCAAGCGGACAACTGGGGAGTTCGGGGAACCACTCCTGCTGGACATTGGTTCCCGTGCCAGAGTTATTGCCGCCCAGCAGTGCGGCAAAAGTGGTCGCATAGCTGATCGGCACAAATGCGGAGCCCGTGACCGCTCCGGATGTGATGGAGTATGCCATGCCTAATGGATTCGCGAGCCATCCCGGCCACTGACCTCCGCTAGAAGAGGTTGGATTCGGCGTAAGAGCTGCAGTCTGGCCGGTGACGATGCCGTTTTGGTCGTAGATGGTGCCGGAAGCGCCGATGACTCCGCCGTCGGCAGTCGCAATCTGCGGCGTGTCGTTGGGCACGGTCCACAGTGTGCTGCTCGCCACGGTGAAGGCGATCATCGGATTTGTTAGGCTGTGCGTTTCGCACGACGGAATAGAGAATATGAGCCGGCCAGCACCAATCCTGTGCCCCAGGTTAGCACTGCGGCAATGAACCAGGGCTCGTATCGACGGAGTGGTAGCCAGTGCCCGTAGTCGCTCAAGGGTACGAACTCAGGAAGCATCAGGTGGCAAAGAAAGAGTCCGTAGAGCACGCAAATTATCGCAAAGACCTGGCCCAGCCACGCGCCTCGTCGAGCATTATCTACCCTTCTCGCGCCAGATCTTTTGTCGAACTGGAGCCCCACCAAATACCACATCACAATGACAGCTAGGAAGTATCTTAGGTTGCGTTCCCAGGGCTTGCTCCTGGGCCAGAGCGTACCGCGTTTTTCTCCGAGGGTGGCCCATGCCGGCGCATTGATAGCGTAGTCGAAATACCTAGCCCTTGCATACGCGTCGGGCACAGGCTCGGCAAAACGGTCCTGGCGCCTGACGTCCAGGATTTTCTTTATCTGCATATCCCCAACGCGGAAAAGTACGACTGCCAAAATCACACTCACCAAAGGTAACAAAATTCGCAAGCGCATGAAGGACTCCAGTGCAGGGATCAGTGTGGGGCAATAATGTACTTCTCGATCCAATCCGTAATGTTTATCGTCGAACTCCCGCAATTTGGAAATTCGACCTTGATCTTGGTCTGAGGTGTCGCGCCGAGAACGTCGCACAGCCCGATCTGCCCCGGTACTCCTCCGTCGCCCAAACCGCTGAAACCATGCAACGACTCGTGGAACAACATTGATTCATTAAATGGTGGATTATTGATAACTAGAGAGGGAGCGAAATAAATTCGCAAATTCTTCCGCTCGCTTGAGGAGAAGGTCAAGAGACCGCCGACGCTGTTCTTATGCAGAACCTCGTGCAAAAGGGTGCCTAATCCGTAACTATTCACTTTCCCGCCGCGCGTATGGATATATTGGCTGTTCAGGCCCAGCCACGATCCATCCCAATCGCTGATTAGTCGTAGCCAGATCGCGTAGCCGTTATATTGCGACAATCCCTCACCTTGTCCAACGTCAGCTCCGCCACCAACCGCTTCAGTCGCCCGTTCTCTTCCTGGAGCTGTTTGAACTGGCGGACCTGATCAGTCTCCAGCCCCTTGTACTGCTTCTTCCAGCGATACAGAGTTTGCTCCGTGATCCCCACTTGCCGGATCAGTTCCGCCACCGGCACCCCGATCTCGGCTTGCTTTAGCACCGCCACAATCTGCTCGACCGAAAACCGCTTCCGCTTCATTGGCAAAATCCGACGAAGGAGGATTTTGCCGGAAACTAACTCTCAAACTGTATTAACTTTCGGGGAGCCGCTCACTTGGTGGTGACCTGATGGGATGGACCCGGCCCGACAACTAGCAGTTTGCTACTGTCGAGGCAGGAGGGCTCATGGCCATCCCATCAGGTCAGTAGTCTCGGTTACGCTCCGCCATCAGCCGGGCTGCTCCCGTGGGTACAACGTCTTGATAGATCACAGCCAGCCCCCAATGTTGGTTTTATTGGGAATAAACGTCTCGTCCCCAAACATCGCCGGGCGAGAGAATCTTGTCATGGACGCCCTCCTCGTAATCTCGGCGATCGGGGTGTTCTATTCGAATAGTGTAGTGTCCAACAGGCAGACGGTCGAATTCATAGACCGCATTAGCGTCGCTAGTAACTAGGATCGGGCCATCCGGACCGCTGATCTCGACCTCCATTCCAGGGGTAGGCTCGTATTTTCCGCCGGGCTGACGTCGATATGTGCGTCCTATGATGCGGACTCCGCGAAGTGGGCCTTGCATCAAGATCCGCGTATCGACCACCGCTTCGCTCAACGGCCGCGTTCGGTTACAGGGACCGGTGTAGACAACTGGAAGAAACTTCGAGTAAGGGAGGGCCCCCATCTTGCCGTCGACGAAGTAGGTTTCCCCTTCCTGGTACCATCCCGGAGCGAGCACAACAATCTGAGAGCCCCACCAGGGAAGTCCCCAATATCGACGCTTGACATGTGCTATGGCCCAAGGGCCAAACCGGTGGCCTGATCGAATAGCGTACCGTGGGTCAAAGCGACCAACGTAAAGTATATGTGCCGTAAAGACAGCGTGCAGTGGAGATACGGGCTTTAGATACGGTGGAGGCGGCCCGCAGGTAATCGAGCTTCCCGGGATGTGCATGACAACCTCGAATGTTGCTAGAGCAATCCCAGCAAACAGGAGCAGCAACGCGAGGCAAACGAACACCAGTACACGGCCTGGGTGCGCACGTATCTGTTTCATCGTAAGGGCCATGCGGTGTTTTCGATAAAGAAAGTTATGACCACCGTGTTTGATGGCCCGCAATTTGGGTATTCTTGCATAACCCCAAGCAGCTCACACAAACCTAAAGTCTTGGGCGCAAGGAAGGTAACGGAATCAAATCGCTTAGTATATCCGTGTAAACCCTCGTGGAATAACATCGCCTCATTAAAAGTGGCACCGGAGTTCCCCGTAATGCTGTAAGGAGCGGAGGGGTCGGGATTGAAAAATATCCAAAGGGGCGAGCTAGGACCATTCGGTACCGTGACTGCACTGGGAGGATCAGTTTGGAAGAGTTTTGCAATTGTCATGTCTTGGTACGCTGCGTTGATCTTGGAAGCAGACACGCCGGTTGCTTGGGTTCCATCGCAGAATAGCGGGGTCTGCTGCAAATAGGTCAGGAAATCGCTCCTGGTCATCTTCAAAGGGCCGAAGATTTTGACCTTGCAATTTGGGCAATTATTAGTGTTAGCCAAGAAAGTTGTGAGGCCCGAATACGCTTGGGTAACGGCTTGGTTGGCGCTAGGCGACAGCGGTGGACATTGTTGAACCGCCGTAGGATTCGAGGGGTTACCCGCAGCAGCCGGACTAAAACTGTCATAAGCCGCATTCAACGGCAGAAGCGTTGAGGCAATGATACTCTTTCCCGACGTGCTGTACGTGTTTGGATTCCCCAGCCAGTTATACCCTCCAAGGGCACTGGCCAGTCCATTCGCGATGCCGTTTTGGTCGTAGGTGGTGCCGGAAGCGCCGACGACTCCGCCGTCGGAAGTCGTAATCTGCGGAGTGTCATTGGGGCCGTTCCATAACTGCTTCCCAGACGAAGTGAAAGCGACCATTTGGTTTCCGGTAAAGGTGGAAACGGTACCAATATACGAGCCGTCGGCGCGCTGCAGGATGGGCTGAACTGGGCCTCCGCCTGGCTGAGAACCGATGCCTGTCGTCACGGTAGACGGACTGCCGTTCGTGACAGTCGTAAGCTGGAACTGTGGCGTGCAGCCATTGGAAGTTGTGGTAGAGGGGCATTGCACCCAAGAGTAGAGCACGCCCTGGTCTGTGTTGGTAATTAGGGTGCCAAGAACGTTGCCGGGTAAGGCGCCGGCGGCCGAGGATCCACCGTAAGCGATACTTTGACCGTCCATCGCCCAATCCCCAACGTTAATCTCAAGGGGCGAGCCGTCCGTCCAACCCGCATCAAGCGCGAATGAGTTTCAATGTGGCTCGTGTAACCACCACTTGGGCAAAGAGCTTGATTCGAGGCCAGCGGCTGCAGAGTGTAGACGTACGGGAAGTAGGCGTAGCCATCGCCTGCGATGATGGGCTGGCCCACCCTCGCTGGACCGGAGTTCTGATAGGGAGTGTATTCCCCGCAGTCGGCGTCCACGCCTTTGATTGTTTGGCTCCAGGTCATCGGTTTGGATGCTATCAGCTCCTGCAAATGTCAAAAGGTCGCTCGACACACTCGGTGAGTGTTCTAACTCTGGCTTTCGCCTAGACCTGCAGCACATCGCCCTCGCGGGCAACCATCTCGTACAAGACAGGATTGACGAAGAATCCGATGAAGAGCCGGGAGATGAGGCCGGCCACGATGACGATGGCGAACGGTCTTTGAGTATCCGATCCAATGCCGGTGGAAAGCGCAGCTGGCAGCAATCCCAGGCAGGCAACCAGGGCGGTCATCATAATCGGGCGAAGCCGCAGGAGCGAAGCTTCCCTGGTGGCGGGGCGGATCTCCATACCTTCCCGGCGCAGCTTGTTGATGTAGGAGACGAGAATGACCGCAGTCTCCACTGAAACCCCGAGCAACGCCAGAAGACCCAAGACTGAGGAAACGCTGAAGGGAGTGTGTGTGAGTTTCAGCGCAACCAGCGCGCCCACCGGTTCCGTCATGATTACACCGAGAGCGATAGTGACGGGAAACTTGAAATTTCCGTACAGGGCAAACAAGATCATGAAAATTAGGACTACGGCGAGGGGGCCAATAAAGTACATCTGCGATTTGGCCTCGAGAAACTGGCTGTATTCGCCGCCCCATTCCATCCGGTAACCCTGCGGCAGCGCCACCACTTTCTTGACAGCCGCTTGCCCGTCTCGAACGGCCCGCTCCAAATCAAGTCCCTCCACGCTGTATTGCACGCCGATGTAGCGGGAGTTGTTTTCGCGATAAATGAAGGACGCACCGTTTCCCTGGCGGATGTCGGCGAGCTGGCTGAGAGGAATCTGTTGCCCGTCCGGAGTGCCGACCAACAGATTTCCGATCTCATGCTCGCTGCTGCGGAACTGGGGCTGCATGCGGACAACCAGATCGAACAGCTTCTCCCCTTGAATAACCTGAGTGACCGCCTGTCCGCCCACTGCTGCTGAAATCACAGCTCCCACATCCGAGACATTGATCCCATACCGTGCGATCTTGTTCCGATCGACGTCGACCAGCAGGCTGGGCTGACCAAGTTCGCGCACCACTGTGAGGTCGGTAAACCCCGGCACATTGCTGAGCGTGTTCTTGATCTGGATCGCTTTGTCCTGTAATACATTCAAATCCTCACCGTATATCTTGACCGCCAAAGAACTCTTGAGGCCGGTGAGTGCTTCGTCCACGGCATCTTCTGCAGGCTGGGTATAGTTGAAAATGATCCCGGGAAAGGCCGTGAGCTTCTTGTTGATCGATTCGATCAGCTGTTTTTTCTCGCTGATCTGGCCGGTCCATGCTTTGTCCTTATAAGGCTTGAGGCCAACGTAGAATTCACAATTAAAAAATCCGGTGGGATCAGTGCCATCGTCAGGGCGCCCCAACTCTGAACCTACGACGGTAACCTGCGGATAAGACATCAGAATGTCACGGATCTGAGGAGCAATGCTGCTGGCCTCCTCAAAGGAAACAGTGTAGGGCATGGTCGCCCGCACCCAGAGCGCGCCTTCATCGAGGTGAGGCATGAACTCGCCACCGATGAAGGGCACCAGCAGAAGAGTCGCCCCAAAGATCAGGGTTGCGATCGCTATGGTGGTCTTGGGCCGATCGAGCGCCCAATCCAGTTGACCAGCATATTTTCCCTTCATCCATTCAAATGCGCGATTGCGTTTCTCGCTTACGCCGCTTTTGAACCAGTAGGAGGCGAGCACGGGAACTAGTGTTAGCGTCAGGATAAGCGCGCCCACCAGAGCAAATGACATGGTCTCAGCCATGGGGTGAAACAGCTTGCCCGACGGCCCGCTCAGCGCGTAAATCGGCAGATATCCGGCAAGGATAACAGCGACCGAATAGAAGATCGGGCGATCTACATCTTTTGCGGCTACAAGAATGACTTCATTCAGCTTATAGTTCTGTCCCTCCCGTAGTGCCAGCTCGCGGTAGATATTTTCAACCATCACGACGGTGCCATCGATGACAATCCCAAAATCAATGGCACCGATAGAAAGCAAATTCGCGGCAACGTCGTGCGCGTGGAGCACGATGAAAGCAAACAAGAGTGAGAGTGGAATGGTGAGGGCAACAATAACGGCAGCGCGGAAGCTGACCAGAAAAAACATCAGCACGACCAAGACCAGCACCATGCCACGAAGCAGGTTCGCCTCCACTGTGTCCGTGGTCAGGTCCACCAATTCGCTGCGGTCGTAATAAGGGTGTATCTTGACGTCGGGCGGCAGGATCTTGCGATTCAGTTCCTCCGTCTTGGCTTCAACTCCCTTGAGGACGTTCTGCGTCTGCTCTCCACGCAGCATAAGAATGACGCCCTCCACCGCATCGTCATTCTTCTGGAAACCGAATTCTCCCAGCCGCGGCGCGTGCCCGATCGCTACGTCTCCAACATCGCGTACTCGGATGGGCACGCCTTTGTTGGCGCCGACCACTATGTTTCCAATGTCCTCGGTGTTCCGTACCAGCCCGATGCCGCGGACGTAGTAGAACTGTCCGCCTTGAGAATAAAAGCCGCCGCCGGCATTCGAGTTGTTGGCAGCCAGAGCTGCAGTGACTTGTGGAATGGTCAGGTGATAGCCATAGATGCGCGCGGGGTCAAGCAGCACCTGATACTGCATGACCGTTCCACCGAAGCCTGAGTCGTCTGCCACGCCATGGACCGAACGATAAGCTCGTTCAATCACCCAGTCTTCAATCGTTTTCAGTTCCTGCGGGCTGCGGTCGGGACTTTCCAGCACATAACGGTAGACCAGGCCGCTGGGGCTGAAAAGCGGCGCCATGCTTGGGGTTACGCCGGTTGGCAGCGTGGCCTGAGCGAGGCGCTCAAAAACAATCTGGCGGGCAAAGTAATCGTTGGTGTTTTCTTCGAAGGTGAGGATTACGTCGGACAGTCCATAAAGCGAGATGGATCGCATCACCACCATGTGCGGGACGCCGTTCATCTCCAGTTCCAGGGGAAGCGTGACCAGGCGTTCGACTTCTTCCGCGGCATGGTCTGGCCATTGGGTGATGATTTCGACCTGTGGAGGCGAAAGGTCGGGATAGGCATCCACCGGCATCCGCTGAAACGACAGTATGCCTCCGACCGTGATGAAAGCGGTCAGCATCAGCACCAGAAACCGTTGCCGCAGCGCCGCTTGGACTATTCGGTGGATCATGCCGTTTTGGTGGACGCTATCACTATTGCCAGAGTGTTGGGACGTTTCACAAAGTATGCGCCTCGCGACTAACGCTGCTGTGAATTCGCGAACTGCAGAAACAAGCTGCCATTTCCGATAACCTGGTCGCCGGCTTTTAGGCCGCTGGTAATCTGTGTCTGTCCGTTCAAACTTTCTCCCAGCGTCACCGAGCGTCTGCCAAACTGGTTCGCAGATGCCGCAGCATAAACAAAAGGCTGGTTCTCGCTATCGCGCAGGACAGCTGCATCTGGTAGCGCAATGGCATTTTGTATCGTGCCCGCGTTTACGTTTGCAACCACGTACATATCTTTCTTCAGTTTTTCGCCGGGATTATTGGTCTCGATGCGTGCCTGCAGCGTGCGCGTGCTCGGATCCAGGGACGCTGCCACGTACGCAATGCGCCCATGGAACAGTTCAGGATAAGTATCCGTCTGAATGGTCACCTGATCTCCCACGCGCACGTAGGGCATATCCTTCTGATAGATATTGACCAGAACCCAGACGGTACTGACGTCGGAAATCATGAAACATTGCGTGGTGCCGGGTTGGATGAGCTGCCCGGCGGAAACATCCTGCTCAACCACCAGGCCGCCAATCGGCGCCTTTACCGGAACCTCAAAAGAGGGCGGAGCTTTCACAAGTGCGTCGGGATCGGAAACTCCCATAACTTTCAATGCAGCTTGCGCCGCGATTAAGTCGCCGCTGGCTTGCACCTCAGCCGACTGCGCCTGCTCCACATTCTGCTCTGCAATCGCGTGATGCTGATACAAGTCTTCGGCTCGGGCGTTAGCCTTTTGGGCCAGGGCATAGGCAGCAATCGCCTTCAAATAGTTTGTGCGGAGTTGCGAGTAATCAGGACTCGCCACGTACAACATGGGCTCGCCCTGAGTTACTTTTTGCCCTGGGACGACCACTACCCTGCTGACCGGTCCGCTTACCTGAGTGATGACCGGTGTGGTGCGAAAGCTGTTGTAAGCCACAGACCCAGTCAGCCGTAGGGATCGGGTCAGCGTCGTGGGCTGCACCAGCAGCACCTGCACGTGCGACATTTGGTCTTGCGGGATGGTAAACAGCTCAGGATTGTTTGAGTTATTTGCGCCGCCAGAGTTGGAGACGGGATTCGGGCCTGAACCATGACAGGAGGTCAGTACGAGCCACATCGCCACCCACACAGCGGCCAGTGCAGGCAATCGCCGCCAACGGCTGGTGCCAACGTTCATGGCAGGTTCCTCGTCCCCACCGCTTCCTTCAGTTGCTCAACAGCGGTCATATACGAGGCCAGCGCTTGGCGGTAGGCCAGTTGAACGGACCTGTAGCTGCGCTCCGCATCGAGAAAATCCAACAGGCTGGCAGCGCCGCGCTTATACGCATATTCGCTGATGTCACGCGAATCCTGCGCTTGCTTGAGGTACCCGGAAGTATAGAGTTGCACCACTTCGTCATTGCTCCTCACAGCCTCATGGGCATTGGCCACGTCGGAGAGAACCGTATCACTGACCGCTTGCCGCTGCTCCTGCGCCTGAGTCAGCACATAACCGGTACGCGCGATCTCTCCTTGATTGCGGTTGAAGATCGGCAGCTCAAAATTCGCAAAGATCGAAGCCGTGTTCTCACCGGAAACATGGGTGAAGTCGTACGTGCCATTTACGTCCACCTTGGCGTTCGCTTTGGCCAGTAGGATCTGACTCTGGGCCGCGGTTGACCCCAATTCCGCCGCACGAAAATCGGGACGCTCACGCATTGCCTTCATCTGCAAGTCTTCAAGGTTCGTCTTGAGCGGTTGATACTCCAGATCGCCAATCACGTCAAAATCAGCCGGTACCGCGTTGTAGCCCAGGAACTCACGCAGACCGACAAGCGCTTGCACTTTCGCTAGACGGGCAGAGGACACATCGGTCTGAAACTGCAGAAGCTGCAGCTTGATCTTAAGATAGTCGCCTTCACCGATGTAACCCGCCTTGAGCTGTGTCTCGCTAATATCGACCGTTTGCTGGAAGCTCCGTAGATCTTGAAGCGCGAACTGAAGAGTGGATTCCGCCAGTAAGACGCTGACGAACTGCTGGCCTACATTGAAAGCTAGAGTTCGTTCGGCGTCAGCGACTTGGGCCCGTGTGACAGCGGTTTGATCGCGAGCGGCTTGCAATCGACGCTGCCGCTTGTGACCACGTTCAAACAGGTACCCGATCCCAATATCAAACTGCTGAGTCTCATTCAGGTTTTCCCCAGAAAAATCCTGCGGACTGAAAAATGGGACGAACTGGCTATCAGCTCCAAGAGTGGGATTGGGGCGCAGGTTTGCTGTAATCTCTTGGGCTTGATTCTGCAGAATCAGAGTTCGCGTAGCTTTGATGGAATGGTTGTGCGCTAGTGCCAGGTCGATGGCTTGATCAAGACTGATCGGCGTCGTATTTTGCGCACTGACTACCCCGACTAGCAGGAGAAATATCGTAGCGAGCGCGAATATCCGAACGTACCTGTCTGGCATAAGGTTGAGATCAAAGCACACTGACTGTGGATCTCGAACGAGTGCTCAACTTAACGAGCACTTCGCCAAAGCTCCGTCGTCGGTATCATCCTCCTAGGTGAGACTGCGACTCACCGCTCAATGGATGTATTGTAATTCACCGCATTCACGATTCCACCTCGCTACAATGACCTCCGTGTATTTGTCCTCTGAAGCTTGATTGCTGACGATAGAAGACGATTGGGTGCATGGGTGCAACTGAGTTTGCACCCAAGATTCGTAAGCGATACCAGACCAATGAGTTAGTTGTTGACTCTACTGAATTCGGGACCAGGGGGTCGGAGGTTCAAATCCTCTCTCCCCGACCAATATTTCCCTCGCTCTTTCAATTGTTTCCGCAGCCTGTGCTTCCGTTGTTTTGCCGATTTTTAGCACATTCGATACAACTGAAGGCAACTCCAAGCAGAATCCGCACCTTTTTGCCCACATCTTGGGGAACTGAACGTCCTCTTTGATCTTGTCGCAGAGGTCATCCATGGATTCTCCGCGTGCGCCATCCAGTACTTAATTGCGAACACCGTCTGGGCACTCTGGTCTTGTTCCGCAGGTAAGAAGCGCTGCAATCGCCGGGTGTAGATTCATCTGACGCTGCGGTTCGTCTTCTTGCGCCGTTGTTCGATGCTCTCTGACGGATTACCGATTTCCTTTTTGAGAAATGTGAGAGTTCGGGATCGTGCTTTTGCCTGAAAACATTGCGATGGTGCCTGCAGTTCCTCTGGATGTAGTGACGGTCGAATTCGCCGACGGGCTGCCCGTCGCTGCTTTGAGCATAAGCTGAGACGGCGAGCAATGTGGCGGCAATACTTTTCAGTAAGCGAGTCATGGTGTTTCTTTTTATTTTGAGTTGAAGCCCTGTATTCTGAAATTGCGGGGATTGCCGATCTGGTGGATCGTGCTGCCCCGCTCACTCTCATAAGCGACATCGAGCGATGAGAGTGGGCACCGATTTCTGGGAACCGAATAGCATTCTAGGAAAGCAGAATGACCGATTGCTGTGACCGGCCTCACCGGTCCCCACATCCAGAGGTGACGTGCATCACCTCCATCGCAAGATATTTTGTTGTATTCGCGTGCGGCCTGATAGGCTGTGGTGCGTGATCGGCGGCCAGCCGAGTTTATATACTGTCCAGTAAGCCGATCCCAGAGAAATCCAGAGAGTCAAAACGGAGCAGATGAAAAGAGGAACCATGCTTTCAAACAAGGGCAAGCACTTGTTTGCAATTTTCTGCATTCTGATTATGCTCACGATATCTATGCAAGGAAAGACAAACGTTTCCAAACAAGCATTTGGACACACGTCGGACGGAACAGCGGTCGATCTTTACACGTTGGCGGACGGCAAGGTCGAAGTCCGCATTATGACCTATGGAGGGATCATCGTTTCGCTGCGTACGCCGGATCGCAACGGCAAGCTCGACGACGTGGTGCTGGGCTATGATTCGGTCGATAAGTACATCGCGCAGACGCCTTATTTCGGAGCGATTGTTGGGCGCTACGCGAATCGTATCGCGCATGGAAGCTTCCAGCTCGACGGCAAGACGTATTCCATTCCAAAGAACAACGGCGACAACGCGCTGCACGGAGGAATCCGCGGGTTCGACAAGGTGGTCTGGACGGCCCGGCAAATTAAAGATGGAGTCGAACTCGGTTATGTGAGCAGGGATGGCGATCAGGGCTTCCCCGGTACGCTCACTACAACCGTGCGTTACACGTTGATTGGAAGCGCATTGCGGATCGAGTATTCGGCGACCACCGATAAGGACACCGTCCTAAACCTGACCAATCATTCTTATTTCAACCTGCAAGGCCAAGGCAAAGGTGAGGTTCTAGGACACGTGCTGAAGATCGATGCTTCCCGCTTTACTCCTGCAGATGCTACCCAGATTCCGACGGGAGAACTGAAGTCAGTGGAAGGCACGCCGTTCGACTTTCGAACGCCGCATGCCATCGGCGAGCGGATCGACGCGGATGATCCTCAGTTGCGCATCGGCGGAGGATACGACAACAACTTTGTACTGGATCACGCGCAAGGCCAGTTGGCCGAAGCGGCCGAGGTGTATGAGCCGACGACTGGCCGGATTCTGCGGGTCCTGACAACCGAACCTGGAGTGCAGTTCTACACAGGGAACAACCTTGACGGATCGATCACCGGCAAGGAAGGCCGCGTCTACAAATCACGCTTCGCATTTTGTCTGGAAACGCAGCATTTCCCGGACTCGCCGAACCATGCGAACTTTCCTTCGACAGAGTTGAAGCCGGGGCAAGAATTTCACAGCGTGACGGTGTTTGAATTTGGGGCCGGCACGCGTTGATGGTGGGCGTTTATCTGCCGGCGAGATTCCTGTCGCCGCCGTGCCCGACCTTGACGGGCTCAGGCGTGGCTGTTAGATTTCGGTCTTGCACGTGAATATCCGGAGGGCATCGCTCTGAGTTGGGCAGGGAAGACGCGACATCCGGTGGATCTTCAACGAGTTGACCCGAATCTAGTTGATCCCAGCCGCCGCAAGTTTCTCGTACGCTGCTGCCAGGGAACTTCTGCGCTGCTGGTTCCAGCAGGGTTGCGTGGATTCGGTTTAGCTTCCACTTTCCCGGTTGATTCTGCTGCGGCGCTTTCATCCGAAAGCGAGTTTCATCTGCGTCCTCACTATAGAGCTCAGCGGCCGCTCGATGCTCTGCTACTCAAGACGCAAGCGGGCCTGGACGAGTTCGTCACTGAAAAATACCACGACCAAATCGCGGCGATTCTTGCGGAGTGGAGTTCGAGCTTGCTTCGATCTCCGCAGGAAGTGGAGGCGATTAAGAGGATTCTGACGCCGGACTTTTCAGGCGCATCGCTGCGACCGGTTCAGTCGCGACTCGTGCGTGCGGACCCGCCGGTTGAAGTCCGCCGGAATAGTTTCACCTCCCAGGCGAATCTCGGGCAGGATGCCTTCGTTCAGGAATTGCGAACGGCGATGAGTGTTTTTTCCAATATCACAACTGCGGAATTGCAGGTGACGAGCATTTCCGCGAGTGTAGTGGCTCCTCCTCAACTTCCTGAGCGGCTGCGGACTCGCGTGCGTTATGAGTTAGTGGGCTCCGGCAGTGGTTTCTACCGTGAACAGCGCGTGGGTTCCTGGGACCTCGAATGGATTTCGTCTTCTTCCGCGCCTGGTGAATTTCGGCTGCGAGGATGGCAAGCACTCGATGAGACGCAAAGCCGTTCGCCCTCTCCCGTTTTCGTCGACATTGCCACACAGGCTCTGGGCAGCAACGCTTCTTACCCTGCTCAGATGCTTCGAGGAACGGATTACTGGCGGACGGTTCTCGATGGCGCGTGCGGCATCGATATCTACGGACACAATGGAGTATCGGTCGCTGACATCCACAACGACGGCTTCGATGATCTCTATGTTTGCCAGCCCGCAGGTCTCCCTAACCGGCTTTATCGAAACCGGGGCGATGGAACATTCGAAGACATAACGGAATCGTCTGGCTTGGGGATACTTGAAAACACGGCCTGCGCGCTGTTTGCGGACTTCGACAACGATGGACGCCAGGATGTAGTCGTCGTGCGCGCGAACGGGCCGCTTTTGTTCCTGAACGAAGGCGGGGGTAAGTTTCGCCGAAAGCCCGAGGCATTTCAGTTCGCGAATCCGCCACAGGGAACCTTTACCGGCGCGGCCGTGGCCGATTACGACCGCGATGGGTGGCTGGATATCTATTTTTGTCTCTACGTGTATTACCAGGGAACCGACCAATACAAATATCCCGTTCCTTACCACGACGCAGAGAATGGTCCTCCCAACTTCATGATGCGGAACAATCGCGACGGAACGTTCCACGACGTTACCGCGGAATCGGGCCTCAACCGAAACAACACGCGCTACAGTTTTTGCTGCGGATGGAGCGATTACAACTGCGATGGCTGGCCCGATCTGTATGTGGTAAACGATTTCGGCCGGAAGAATCTCTACCGCAACAACGGCGATGGCACCTTTACGGATGTTGCTCCGCAGGCAGGAGTTGAGGACATTGGCGCGGGCATGAGCGTTTGCTGGGTCGATTTCGACAATGACGGCGCCGAAGATATTTATGTTGCCGATATGTGGACCGCCGCCGGCGAGCGAATTTCTGCGCAAGGCATTTTCAAGAAAGATGCGCCGAACGAAGTGCGAGATCTCTACCGGAAACACGCCATGGGCAATTCATTGTTTCGAAACGACGGGTTTCGCGACAGAGGAACCTTCCAGGATCGAACGGTCTTCGCCGGAGTTGGAATGGGCCGCTGGTCGTGGTCGAGCGACGCATTTGACTTCGACCACGACGGCTTTCCGGATCTCTACATTGCGAATGGCATGGTCTCCGGTACTTCTCGCCAGGATCTGAATAGCTTCTTTTGGCGGCAAGTGGTTGCCAGTTCACCTGATCAAGCAAAGCCTTCTCATGATTACGAGCAGGGATGGAGCGCCATCAACGAACTCATTCGCGCGGACGGCACCTGGAGCGGTTTCGAGCGGAATGTTTTCTACGCGAACAACGGGGATGGTACGTTTTCCGACGTTTCTGGCGCAGTAGGACTGGACTTTCTTGAGGACGGCAGAGCTTTTGCCCTGGCCGATTTCGATCAAGATGGACGGCAGGAAATATTCCTGAAGAACCGCAACGGTCCTCAGTTGCGCCTGTTAAAGAACGTAATCGAGAATCTGCCGCCCTCGATTGCCTTCCGCCTTCGCGGCACGAAAAGTAATCGTGACGCCATCGGCGCGGCGGTTACGGTGGAAACCGAATCTGGGCGCCAGACTCGCATGCTTCAGGCCGGATCGGGATTTCTTTCGCAGCACAGCAAAGAAGTATTTTTCGGACTGGGAAAGTCCAAAGGCGTGGTGCGGGTTTCGATCCGTTGGCCGAATGGGCAGGTGCAAGATCTTCACGACCTTCCGCCCAATCACAGAGTCTGGGTGGAGGAAGGTGCCGAACCATTTCGGATCGAGCCGTTCAGATCGCAAACGTCATCGCGCACCCAGTTAGCCGCCGCTTCGCCGCAAGCAACCGAACCATTTCCCTCGACAATTGAAACCTGGCTGCTGGCGCCTGTGGCCGCCCCGGATTTTTCGTTACACGACTCCGCGGGACAGGTTCACACGCTCGCCGCGCTTCGCGGAAGGCCGGTGCTGCTCAACTTCTGGCTCACAAAATCAGCGAGGTGCCAGGAGGACCTGAAGGTTTTCAGCCGGGTTCATGCGCGGTGGGCGGCTCAGGGTCTTGGTTTGCTGACCGTGAACATGGACGATCCTGCCGACGGCGAAAGCTTCGCGGCGCTGGCGCGCGAGCGGCGCTTGTCGTTTTCCATACTTCGCGGATCGGATGACGTGGCGGGCATTTACAACATTCTCTACCGCTATCTGTTTGACAGGCATCGTGACCTTGGACTGCCAACGTCCTTCTTGATCGACAGTCGAGGCGACGTCGTCAAGATCTATCAGGGGCCGGTGAACTCGGAGCATGTAGAACACGACTATCGGCATATTCCTCAAAGCGACGCTGAGCGATTGGCGCGAGCGCTGCCGTTTCCTGGTATGACCGATACGTTCGAGTTCGGACGCAACTATCTTTCCTCGGGCTCGGTGTTTTTTCAGCGAGGCTACTACGATCAGGCTGCGGCGTCGTTCCAACTTGCCCTTCGCGACGATCCATCGAGCGCTGAAGCGTTTTACGGCCTGGGAAGCGCCTACCTGAATTTGCAAAAGACGGCGGAGGCGCGGAAGAGCTTTGAACGCGCTGTGAAGCTTCCCGCGAGCTATCCCGATACTCTAGCGAACGCATGGAACAATCTCGGCCTTCTTGCCACGCGGGAAAATCGCACCGATCAAGCCGTAAGGTGCTTCGAGGAGGCCGTGCGGCTGAGCCCCGATCATCTGATCGCACTCAACAATTTGGGCAACGCGTATCGTCTGCTCAAGAACTGGGATGCGGCGCGCAAAACGTTTGAGCGCGCTCTTGAAATCAACCCCACTGATCCCGAGGCGAACTACGGCTTGGGGATGGTCTTTGCGCAAGTGAATAAAACCGAGGGTGCTTACGAATTTCTGCAGAGAGCTCTGAAGTCTCGCCCAGCTTACCCGGAAGCCCTGAACAACCTTGGAATACTCTATTTGCGCACGCAGAGACGAGATGAAGCGGTCGCCAGTTTCGAAGAGTGCATTCGGATTGCTCCCGCCTTCGATCAGTCTTATTTGAACCTGGCCAGGGTCTACAGCGTGGAGGGCGCGCCGGACAAGGCTCGCAGCGTCCTGCTCGAACTCCTCAAACAGCATCCAGATCACGCGCTGGCGCAGAGCATGCTGACGCAACTTCCGCGATAGAAAGTCGGGGTTAATTATTGTGTGGCGTTTGGGCGGTTAGCAGATCCACAAACATCTTGTAGAACTTCTCAAGGTCCAGATCGTCCTGCACCTCGACCGGCTGGACTTCGATTTTGGGCTTGTCTCTCTCGGTCCAACTCAGGGTGTTGCCGTAGCCGGCACCGCGATCCAGGTCCACGTCCATAAATAGCGTTTCTTTCTTCGTGATCAGGCTCGGATCAAGCCATGCTGCCGCGGCCAGTTCATCCCAAAGGTAATTGTAGTTGCCACGCAGGCGCGCATATTTGCCGATGTAGCGCGCCGCCGGCGAGTCGCTCGCCTTGATGCGGTCGATCAGGTTGGAAGTTAACCGGGTCTTCACTGAAATATCCACCGGCGTGCAAACGATTTTCTTCCACGGTGCGCTGAGCACAATGTGAGCTGCTTCGGGGTCAAGCCAGAGGTTGAATTCGTGGGTCGGAGCGTTAACGAATTCGGGATCGTCAGTTCGCGGATTGAGGCTGGCGCCCATGAACACCAGTTCTTTAGCGAGTCCCGCGAATTCGGGATCGATGGAAATGGCGAGGGCCAAGTTTGTCATCGGGCCGCCTTCATAGACGGTCACCTGGTTAGGAAACTCATGAACCGTGCGCACTAGAAAGTGAGCGGCGTCTTCATCAGCAGGCTTGGTGATGGGCTTGCCCTCCGGCATTTCTCCCAATTGGTCTGGGGGATGATAGAACCTGGGCGTCCATGCGCCGAGCCAGAGCACGGAACCATATTGTTGCTCCCATTGCTCCGTATCCTGTTTTCGCCGTACCAGCGGATACTCCGCTCCCGGCACGACTGGAATATCCGTTCGTCCAATGAGTTCAAGCATGCGCAAAGTGTGCGCCACTTCTTCATGAAGCCACTGATCGCCCGTCACGACAGTGATCCCGAGAACTTGTGTTCGCGGCGACTGAATCAGAAGGAGCATCGACTGCTGGTCCGTTCCGGCGGGCCCAGCTGCGTCTTGATCGATGATGATCTTGCGCTTTTCTTTTTCTTGTGCCCCGCTCGTCAGGCATGTAATCAGCAAAAGAGCGGCTGTTATGTACCGCATCCGGAATGGTTTCATCGATAGCCTCTGAAGTCGAAATTAAGAATTCATTTGCACTCGCCCTGAAGCAACCAGCAGCTGCGTCATGACCTTAACGTAGAAATCGCGAAGCATTCAAGTCCATTGACAAGTGAGTTGGCGTATACGCTATCTTGTCAGTGCAGACCATGCCGTCGAACCTGAGGATCGAAGCCGTTTTGGGCGACCGTACTCCAACCTTCGTGCTGGCGGTGACCTTGCTGTTTGCTTCGTGCATGTTTCAGGGGCAAGCGGTTCAGGGACAAGTTGAGGAAAAATCCGCGCCTGCCGGGGAAGGGACATTGCGTGGAATTGTGCGAGACTCGCGCCAGCATCCGGTTACCGGCGCTATTGTGCGCCTGCACTCCAAGGAAGCGCAAAGTCTCACCGTACGTACCGATTCGGCGGGAGCCTATCTTTTTTCAAGGGTTCGCCAGGGCGCTTACACCCTGCGTGCGGAGATGGCTGGATACAGCGACGCAACTTCCGATTCCTTTGTTCTCAGCCAAAAGGAATCCAGAGCGATCGATCTCACCCTTGAATCCGCAAAAGCATCCGAACCGCAAAATCCATTGGCTGGACGGCCTGAGTTTTTCGACGAGCCCCACTTCACCGTGGCTGGTGTCACGGATACCACGAATCTGGGCGGTCATGGCTCGGATACGATAGTTAGGAGCAGGGAAGCGCTGGCGCAGGCGACGGCTTCGCTGAAAAAAGAACCGCCGAACAAGACAGACGACGAGGCCGGACGGCACCACTTGCTCGCAGAGGCTGACGAGAGACGGGGCAATCCGCTGGAATCTGTACGAGAGTATCAGCGCGCGGCAGAACTGAGCCCGAGCGAATCCAATCTCTTCGATTGGGGAGTTGAACTCCTGATGCATCGCGCGGCGGAGCCGGCCATCGAAGTTTTCACAAAGGGCAATCGAATGTTTCCGCATTCCGTTCGAATGCTGGCTGGCCTCGGGGCGGCTTGGTATGCTCTTGGTGCCTACGACCAGGCGGTGCAGCGGCTGTGCGAAGCGTCGGATCTGAATCCCGATGATCCGGATCCCTACCTTCTCATGGGAAAAATGCAAGCTGTCGAGACCACTCCGTCAGAAGCGGTGGTGGAAAGACTGGGACGGTTTACCAGGCTTCAACCGGAGAACGCCCTGGCAAGTTATTATTACGCGGTCAGTCTTTGGAAGCGGCGGAAGTCTCCGGAGGACGTTGCAGATTTGGCGCAAGTGAAGTCTCTGCTGGAGAAGGCTGTCCAGCTTGACCCGAAGCTCGGTCTCGGCTATTTGCAACTTGGTGTTCTCTATTCGGAGCGAAAAGATTTCTCCAACGCAATTTCCGCTTATCAACAAGCGATCGCGGCTACTCCGCGGCTGGAGGAGGCGCACTATCGTCTGGCGCAGGCCTACCGGCAGGCAGGAGAAACTGTGAAAGCGCAAGCAGAGCTGCAACTCTATGAGCAGATTTCGAAGGAGAAAGAAGAAGACCTTGAGCGCCAGCGGCACGAGCTACAGCAGTTTGTATATCAATTGCGAGACCAAACGCCGGCGTCGCAGCCGCAATAAAATGCTGGAATTGCTCAGTGAGCAGCAGGTGTGGGCGCGCTCATCAAGCTTACGAACATTCGGTAGAACCTTTCCAGATCCAAATCCACCTGAATTTCGACCGGTTGCGCGCTAAGCGTTGGCTTGTCCTTCTCAGTCCAGGTCAGCGTGTTCCCGTATCCCGCCCCACGGTCGAGGTCTACTTCCATGTAGCGAATTTCACTTTTGGTAATCAGAGTCGGGTCAATCCACGCGGCGGCTGCGAGCTCGTCCCACATAATATCGGCACCGGGAGCATACATGGCAAAACGCGCGACATAGTGGGCCAGTGGGGTGCCGCTCGCCTCGATTTGTTTCATCATGGCAGGGGTTACGTGAGTCTTGATTGAAATATCCGTCGGCGTGCAGACAATCTTCTTCCAAGGTGCACGCAAAACAATCTGCGCTGCTTCCGGATCAAACCAGAAATTGAACTCGTGACGGGGATTGTTGGCGAACTCGGGACTGTCCGTCAGCGGACTCAGGCTTCCGCCCATGAAGACCAATTCCTGCGCCAATTCGGAAAACTGCGGATCGATTGAGATCGCCAGCGCCAGATTCGTCATGGGCCCGCCCTCGTAGATCGTCACTTCGTGGGGGTACTTGTGTACCATCCGGATGAGAAAGTGAGCGGCTTCTTCGTCGCTGGGCTTGGTAGTGGGCTGCCCCTCGGGCAGAGGCGGCACAACGAAGGGCTCGTGCCACCAGCGGTCATCCCACGCGCCCGCGTAGGCAACTTTTCCGTAACGCTCCTGCCATAGTTGTGTCTCGTCACGGCGGCGCACCAGCGGAAACGCAGCGCCAGGCACGACTGGGATGTCTGTGCGGCCGATGATTTCCAGCAGGCGAAGCGCGTGCGCCACCTCTTCGTCGCGCCATTGGTCTCCGCTGACCACCGTCGCTCCCAGCACTTCCACCTGCGGAGATTGGGCCAACACCAGCAGGGTCTGCATATTGCTTCCACCTGGCCCCGAGAAATCTTCGTTGATGATGACCTTGCGCCGGGGTTGGGCCAAGGCAAATGAACTCGCGAGCAGCAAGAATAAAATTGCGACGAAGCGGGTGTTATGTTTGGTCATGAGCTGGCAATCCTGGGTGTGACTCATAAAAGCTGTTGGACGACGTTTCTGAAGTCAGTCTGAATCCGGCACTTCCAGATTATCCTGCATCGACCACGCAACGAAAACCGATCGTTCCCGCGCGGTCGCGGCCCGGGGACATCAGGAGATATTTCTGGTGCTCATCGAGCCGGTAGGTCTGCGGGAAATACCAGATCGATCCGCGAGGTTGATGGGCCGCGCCCCCGCGAATGATGGCCGCTCGTGTGTGCGGGTCGGAATACTCGTCCGTCCATTGCGAGACATTTCCGACAAGATCGAGAACGCCGAAAGGACTTGCGCCCTTCGGGAAATCGTCCACGTTGGCCGGCGGACGCATCGTGTGGCCGCGATCGGCGGCTGGCAATGCATGCGGGTTCCACTCATTCCCCCAAGGATACAGCCGTCCATCAGAGGATTGTGCACTGAACTGCCATTCCCATTCGTGGGGAAGGCGCTTGCCGGCCCATGCGGCGTAGGCCCGGGCATCCTCGATCGACACCCAGGTTACGGGTTTGTTCGCGCGGCCCTCGGGATAGTTTCCATCTTTCCAGTCGCGCAGGAAATTGTGGTCGTCCTTGGGGCGATACTGAGTCGCACTTAGGAATTTCTTGAAATCGGCGTTGGTTACGGGCGCTCGGTCGATATAGAAACTGTGGATGTGCATGCGATGGCTGTGAAATCTGCGGGCAGCGTCTTCCCAGGGATATTGCACATCGACGCCGGGATCGTTACCACCCTCGATTTCAATGCCGCGAACTTGAAAGTCATAATCTCCCTCGGGAATGCGGACCATGCCGGCAGGGACTGCCACAGCGGACTTGGTCGGCTTAATCTCTACCATGGTCTGCGGCGCGGCCTTCCACTCGCGCGAATAGCTGGACAAAGGACGCTTGGAGCGCTCAGACATGAACGTAAGAACATCACGGAGCGGACCCGTGGTTGGACTTTCGTCAGTAGCCACAACCGCTCCGAAGCCTCGGCCCTCAAGTTCGAAGCTGAGAGTTGCTTCCGCGCCGTGAACCGCGGGCTTTAATTCCGTGCCGTGCCACAGATCGTAGTAATGGATTCCCGCGTGATACGGCACGAGGAATTGCTCGCCGGCAACGTCGTATTCGTTGCGATTCACGATGGTCCAGAGCGTCCTCGTCGCGGCAGGGAACTTGCTGGCGAAAACACCGGCCTGAACAACCCGCGTGTGCGGCTCCCAGTCAGGACTGCGAAGGTTCTCCGCCATGGCTCGCTCGATGCGCGTGAATCGCAACACGGCCTCCGCATCGTTGGGATTCATTTCGTACCAGAAGCCCCAAAGATTTTCCAGGACGGCGTAGCCTTCGCCGTTAAAGAATGCGTGTTGCAGGCTGTCAGTTTTGTCTCGCGTAAACCGGTCCGTGACATTCACAGTGTGGCGCGTCTCCAGCCATTTTGTTTTGTCCACCATGGGGACGAAGGGATACTCCTTGCCTTCCCAAGTAACCCAGTCGTTCCAGCCAATGTTGGTCCAGGCGAGCGACTCATCGCGGGGTTCGAATTGCGGTTCGAGCGCGAGCGGGTGGCCGGTGGCGTCGGAGGCGAGCCGGAACGATAACGGTACGCTCTCGAGCGTGTCGAAGTTGATGCCGTCCGCTCCGATCTCCGCCAGCAGTTGCGAGATCGAAATCCAGGGGAAGGCGCCTTCATCGCGGGTGCCCGTATCCCACGCCAGGATGGGGAAGAAGACTTTCACACCGCGACTGTGGAATTGCTCAACCATCCGTCGGAGCCCCGGGATGCCGCCGGGCAGATCGCGCAGGAGATCGAATTGATTGCGATCGTCGACGCCGAGGTTGGGGTAGACATGCCAAATGAGGACGGCGTCGATAGGACCGATGCGGCTCTCGGTCTCATTCAGGAAACGATCTACGGTGTACTCGCCCTTCTCGGGATCGTAGAAACTGCGGTCCCAAATGAGCAGCTGCACCTGGGAAAAGACGTGCTGGGTCCACTCCAGTTCGGGGCGTTCGAATTGCGACCCGTCGTAGCGAAGACGAATGCGCCGATCGGTTCGCCACGCTCTGAGCTGATCGAGCCAGGCCGCGGTATTCGCCGGATCTTCCGGCCCGGAGAAGAAGATTTCGCTAGGCGGGGGCATGTCGGACAAATTCATAACACCGGTAGGAGAGACCAGGGGGTGACGCGCCTTCCACTCGTCAGGGAAAGCTACACAGTCAAAGAAGAAGATCAGGAGGCCAGCAAGCACGATGCAGCGCAAGACGAGAGCACGGTTCATGAGCGCGGTCATTGAGACGATTCGTAGATTGGCTTTTCGAGAGCGAACCGGGAAAGCCGTATCTAGTATAGCTTTCCCCAGTCCGCCTGAATTGACACCGCGTCTGACTGCTCTAGAAGTTCAGCCTTAGAGCAAATTGAATCACGCGGGGATTGTTTACCGTCTCGTTCACCAACCCGAAAGTGGAGCTCGAATCCACGTCCTGCATCCCGCTGCTGCCACCGCTCAAAAAGAACTGTGGGTGATTCAGGATATTGAAGAACTCAGCCCGGAATTCCACATAAGTTCCTTCGCGGAACGACAAGGGGAAGTTCTTCATGACTGAGAAATCCGTATTCACGAAGCGCGGTCCATAGAGCGGTGCGCGAGCGGAATTCCCCAGTTCTCCGGCTGGGGCGTCCATGAACGCGCAGGAATTGAACCAATGCAAGAGCGTATGTACTTGGGATGGAGCAGCGCAGGTCGGGTTGGCGGCAATTGGGCCGGCTTGGTTCGGGTCGCCTACCTCATCGGGGCGATTCAGGCTGTTGCCGTTCCACTGAAAATTCACACCGGAGCCGCTGAAATTGCCGTTGGCGCTGGCGACGGCGAACAGCGGGAATCCGGAAGTAGCTCTCTCTATCACGTTCAGTTTCCAGTTGCCCAGCACCGCGTTGACCGGGCTGCCCCAGGTGCTTCCGAACTTCTTGCCTTTGCCGAACGGTAGGTCGTAGAGGACGCTGGCAGTGAAGGAGTTATTGAGGTTGAGTTGAGACAACCCCCAATCGGCCTTCTGAGTTCCGGGCAAAGGCCAGAACGTTGCGCCAGGAGGCGTACCATCCCCGTCGGGAAAGCCGGAGTCGAACGTTCTCGACCATGTGTAGCCCACGAGGGCGTAGAGACCATGGCGGGCGCTCTTGGTTTCTGCCTTCACTTGCAGAGAATCGTAACGCGCTCTGCCTATATCGTTGACGTTAGAGACCGTCGTGAATTCGCCATAAGGAGCGGCGAACGCGGTTCCACCTGGACCGCAGCCGAGCGTATACCCAGGAACGACGCCGCATGCAGCTGGCGATCCCACGTTCTCGTTCAGGCCATCTACCAGGATGCGAGTGCTGCGCGAGCCCGCATATCCCACGGTCAGCACGACATTTTGCGGCAGTTGGCGCTCAATGTTGAGGTTGAACTGCTGCACCATGCCTTGTTTGAAATTGAGGTTTTGCGACAAAATCGTTCCGGTAAAATTGGCAGGATTCGGTTGTGCTTCATAGGGCGCGCAGGGACAATTTCCGGCACTATTCGAGCCCTGCAGGAAACCAAGTTGAAGGCCGCAGTTCAACGGCGTTGCTGAAGTAGCGTTGCCAAAGGGGCAAGGGTTGCCTACAGTCGCCGGGATAAATGGGGTGGTCGCGGTGGCTGGAATTGGCGGAGTGCCAGAGAAGTAATTGAACTGGTCGATTTCCGCGTAATACGGTGGGTTTTGCCAAAGTCCCTGGGCACCCTGACTCCATGCGGAATCGTGGTAGATAGCATAGCCGGCGCGAATTGCGGTGGTCTGGCTTCCCAGAGGCTTCCAGGCCAAGCCGATCCGTGGCTCAAGAGCGGTTTTGTCAAATTGAATGCCTACAGCCGGATCGCTAGGAACGCAGATGGCACAGTTTGCCTGAGGACTGCTTCCCGCGACCAGATACTTGCCGGTCTGGAAATCGAAGTTGGCCTGGCGATTTTCGTTTTCGGTCTCGGGCGTGACGAGTGCCCAACCCAGGCCGATGTTCACCGTAAGATTGTTGGACACGCGCCAATCGTCCTGCACAAACGGCCGGTACATCTTCCAACGGCGTCCAGTGGTTGATCCGTTGAACGTCTGATCGTGGATCGCACCGGTGACTTGGCCCAACAGCAGGTCCGCGGCGTCATCCCCGGTGAATGAACCGCTGCCACCATTCAGAATGAAGTAGCCGTCCTGGAAACCATTGGTTCGCACATTCATCTGGTTGACACGAATTCCAACGCCAAAGCGGACGTTGTGCTTGCCGCGAATCATGTCGAAGGTATCGGAAACGGAATAAACGTTGGTGCCTCCCTGAAAGGGAGCAAAGCCGCGATCGCCTAAAGACCAGTAATCGGTCATTTGGGTGGAACTCAAACCGCAACTCATGCAGTCCTGCGTCGACTGGTTCAGACTAGCTGGGTAGCCAGTGACGCTATCGCACTGACTTGACAGATCGGCGCCCTGAATTGCCAGTAGGGCAGCCGTGCACGTGCGGCCCCCGAAATCCCCCCAGCTATTAATGTGATTGAATATCCGGTTGAACCCGGCGCTGAACTGGTTGATAGTGCGATCGGAAAGGACGTGGGTTTCCGACACCGCCACATTACGACCGTGGTTGGTTATGTTCTGTGTGCTGGCAAAAGGACTCTGCTCGGCAAATCCCGGCGAGCCTCCCGGAACGAAGGATACGGCTTGATCGTAGCTGAAGCGGGCAAAGATCGAATCCTTGCTGGAGAAATTGTGATCCAGGCGGATGTCGAACTCGCCCTCGTTAAGCTTCCTGACGGGAACGTTGGCGTAGTTGTAGCCCACCTGCCCCGCGTCGCTGACGTTGTTCTGGGGATAAAGCAGAATCATCTGTTGGCCGGCCTGATCGAACATATTGGTCGGAATCTTGTTACAGGGCGCGCCGCCCGTTTGCACCCCACCGGGACCGGCCGGGATCGCATTATCTGAGACGTCGCACTGGAATGGCGTGGCTGTATACGGGTTGACGAGGTCGACGAAACCGTCGTGGTTGCTAGAGCCATCGAAAAGGCCAGGCCGGGCGAGTCCTAAAGGGTCCAGACTGAAATCGCCGCCCATCATCTTCTGCGTCGGAACTATCCCTACGAACGGGATTCCGTGCCGCTGCATCTTGGCTTGGTAATCAACGAAGAAGAACGTCTTATCCTTCTGGATTGGTCCGCCCAGGGATCCGCCGAATTGATTGAGATTGAACTGTTCCTTGGTGGCGGCGAAGTAGCTGCTGGCATCGAGGGCGGTGTTGCGGAAGTACTCGAAAAGTGATCCGTGGAACTGGTTCGATCCTGACTTCGTGGTGACGAGCACTGTTGGACCCGCCCTCGTACCGTATTCAGCCGAGTAGTTGTAGGTGAGAACCTTAAATTCCTGGATGTCATCGATGGAAGAGAAAATCGAGATACCGCCAGAGGTGAGTTCATTGTTGTCGTTGCCATCGAGCAACCAGTCGGTGCTCTGGGCACGCGATCCACCAACCGAAAGCGAGAACGTTCCGCGAGTGGAGACTTCGCTGCTGCCGCCGCCATTGAAGAAGCTCTGAGGGTTGGTCTCCTGAGTGGTGCCCGGGGTAAGTGTGGCCAACTGGACGAAATCGCGGCCGTTGAGGGGAAGGTCGGCCACCTGCTCGGAGGTAATGACCTGACCGAGAGTGGGATTAGCGGTCTCTACCGCGACTTCAGTGGCATTGACTTCAACGGTGGAGGAAACTGATGCGGGCACGAGGGCGAAATCCACTTCGCGCTGCTCATCGACCTGGAGGCGAATGTCCTTCTGTTCGGTGGTTTGAAACCCTTGCGACTCCACTCGAATCGTGTAGAACGACACGGGCAGCAGGGGAATCAGGTAGTGTCCTGAATCATCGGTCTTGGCTTCGCGGGCAAGACCCGTGTCCCGCGAAACGGCCTTTACGGTTGCGCCCGAGACTACGGCGCCAGCCTTGTCGGAAACGGTTCCAGAAAAACTACCAGTTGCCTGACCGTGCAGCATGGGACAGATGGCAAATACTAACGAACAGACAGCCGCTACAAGCAGCGCTCTCTTGTTAAGCATTAAAGCCCCTTTCGGCGGACCCGCGCCGAATGACGGAAAAGGTCTCCGTTCCGCAGGCAGTAAATTTGGAAGTCTCGGACCGTAGAAACGCCTTATAAATGGCAACTCATTACGAAGTCAAGACTTTTCGATAGTTCTAACGCACTAAGAGCCGTCAAATTTCCGAACCGGCACACAAGAAAATCCGCAGCAAGTTTCTCAATATCTCTGGTTTACCTAATTCTTGGAACAGGAAGTCCATTCCGCATCGAAGCGGGCGCGATCATAGAAGGATTTTTGCGTTCCGATGCCTGTCGTCGAAAGTCCAGCATACAGATTGGCGCGCCGCACTGCCTCTCGCTCCAGTACTCCTTCCGCCAGGAATACGGCGAAGCTCCCGATGAACGCGTCACCCGCGCCAGTGCTATCGATACTCTTCACGGCAAATGGTGGCACGTGCTCGCTTATCCCGGGACCGGCGAGCAGAGATCCGTTGGCTCCCAACGTAATGATGACGCGGCGAATGCCGCCGGCCAGCAACTTCTCCGCGCACTTCTTCGCGTCTTCGACATTCCGCACTGCGACCCCGGTAATGGTTTCGGCCTCGCTCTCGTTCGGAACGAAGTAATCGAGGTCAGTGAGCGCGCGCATCTCGACGGACTGCCCGGGTGCGGGGTTCAGGATGCAGCGAATGCCATGCTTTCGCGCGAAGGCTACCGTGTAGTAAACGGTTTCCAGCGGGATCTCAAACTGGAGGACGATACAGTCCGTGGTTTTCAACATCTCCGCGGCGGCATCAACGTCGGCCGGTCGCAACGCGTCGTTGGCCCCCTTCACCACCAAAATACGGTTTTGCCCGTTGGGCTCAACGAAGATCGGTGCAACCCCGCTCGATAATCCTTCGACCTGCTGAACGTGGGTTGTGTCGATACCCAGCGACTTGAAGTTTTCGATGGTCGCCGGACCGAACAGGTCGCTGCCAACACGAGCCACCATGAACACGTCCGCGCCACAAAGACGAGCTGCGGCCGCCTGATTCGCGCCTTTGCCCCCGAATCCGAGATTGAATGCCTGCCCGAATATTGTTTCCCCGGGTCTTGGGAACTGGTCCGTGAAGGTTGTCAGATCGATGTTGGCACTGCCGACTACTGCAATTCGAGGGCGCCTAGCCATAATTTATTCAGAAATCTCGCGACCGCCGAGTCTATTTGGCGCTCCTGATTGTGTCAATGGAGGTGCCCGGTACAATGCAGCAAGCTTTGCCCGCCATTACTCGCCGTAGGGAACCCAAATGTTCTTGACTTGCGTGGAGTGTCGCAAGAACCATCGGCCTTCGCCTTGGTTCGCGTCATACCAATCGATCGCGCGGCCTTCATTGGTGAATACTTGTTTGAGATTGCCAACGGAAAACGCTTTCGCCGCCGCCGCATTCGACTCGTCCGAGAAGCACCAGATCGCGTCCACATCGTCGTGCTCGGCGAGGGTCTTGAGTAGCTGAGACGCATATCCCGTGACCATATTGACCGCGCCACCCGGCAGATCACTCGTGTCGAACACCTGGTAGAGATCTCCGACGATGAGCGGGTAGGTCTCCGAGGGCACCACGACAGCCGTATTTCCGGCTGCCAGAACCGGCAAGACAAGAGAGAGCAGGCCGAGTAGCGGATGTTCGTTCGGACAAATGATCCCCACGGTTCCGATCGGTTCGTTCATCGCGATTGCGATCGTCCGCGATGGCGGGCTATGCACCGCCCCATCGAACTTGTCGGCCCACGCCGCGTAAGAGAATATCCGCTCGACGCTGGCAGCGACTTCCTTGTCGGCCTGCGATTCTCCAATGACCACCGCCAGCCGGCGGGCGATTTCTTCCCGGTGCAGCGCGAGATTCTCTGCCACGTAATAGAGAACCTGCGCTCGATTATGAGCCGTGGTCTTGGTCCAACTCACTGCCTTACGCGCGGCTTCAACAGCGTTGCGAATATCCTTTCGATTGCCGAGCGGCGCTTCACCGAGCAACTCGCCATGTAGGCCGCGTACTTCGAAGCTGTAGCCGGAATCCGGTCTTGCCTGCTTACCGCCAATGTAGAGCTTCACCGTTCGGTCGATTTCCGGAGTTGGCTGTTGCTCTCCGGTGGTTGACTCGGTAGGCGCGCGCTCCTCACGCGAAAGCGCAGGAGCATTTTTGAACCAGGACGGTTCTAGATATTCAAGCAGACCTTCGCGGCCGCCTTCGCGGCCGTAGCCGCTTTCGCGATAGCCGCCGAACCCGCACGCGGCGTCAAACAAATTCGTGCAATTAATCCAAACCACGCCAGCTTTGATCTGGGCTGCGACTTGCAGCGCCACGTTGACGCTCTCGCTCCACACGCAGGCTGCCAAGCCGTAAACCGTGTTGTTGGCGAGTTCGACGGCCTCGGCGGGCGTGCGGAATGTCATGGCCGCGAGTACAGGACCGAAAATCTCCTGCTGCGCGACCACCGAAGTCGGATGCACGTTGCTCAGCAGCGTTGGTGGGAAATAGAGTCCACGCGACGGCATTTCCATCTGCGGTTGCCAGCAGGTTGCGCCTTCCGCAACTCCCTCATCCACGAGGCGACGGATGCGGTCCAGTTGCACCTGAGCGACGATGGCACCAATGTCGATGGATTTATCCAGCGGGGAACCGACGCGAAGCGTGCTCATGCGGTCACGAATCTTCTCCATCAGCGTCTCGGAGATGCTCTCTTGCATAAGCAGACGGGAACCCGCACAGCAAACCTGGCCTTGGTTAAGCCAAATTCCATCCACCAAGCCTTCCACCGCGCTGTCAAGGTCGGCGTCCTCAAAAACGACGAAGGGAGACTTGCCGCCCAGTTCTAGGGAAAGCCGCTTGTGACTCTGGGCAGTTGCCCTGCGGATCGCGCGACCGACCTCGGTGGATCCAGTGAAGGCGATCTTGTCGACGCCAGCATGTTTCACCAAAGCCTCGCCGGTAGAACCATCGCCGGTGACGATGTTGACGACTCCGGCGGGCAGGCTGATCTCCTGACAAATCTCAGCAAAGGCGAGCGCGGTAAGCGGGGTGAATTCCGCGGGCTTGAGAACCACAGTGTTTCCCGTGGCGATTGCGGGTGCAATTTTCCAAGCCAGCATAAGCAGCGGGAAGTTCCATGGGATAATCTGCCCCACCACGCCGCAAGCCGTATAGCCAGGGAACTCCGCTTCCAATAGCTGCGCCCATCCGGCGTGATGGTAGAAGTGGCGAGCAACGAGCGGGATATCGATATCGCGGCTCTCGCGGATTGGCTTGCCATTGTCGATTGTCTCCAGCACCGCGAGCCGGCGCGAATGTCGCTGAACCGCGCGAGCCAGGGCGTACAGATAGCGGGCCCTCGCATGAGGTGTGAGAGACTGCCATGTTGGAAGCGCATTCCGCGCAGCCTGGACCGCGGCATCGATATCCGCAGCCGATCCCTGGGACACCGTTGCGATCTTCTCTCCGGTAGCAGGATCGCTCGAATCAAAAAAAACGCCTTCGACCGGCTGGCGCCATGCGCCATCAATGAAATGACCGAAGCGCCGTTGATGGCGGTCGAGCCAGAGCAGCGCATCCTTCGAGTCTTCGGGCGCCGGCCCATATTCCATGGTGAGGAATTTGTCGGCTATGCTCATTCCAGTCGTTTCACTTTCTTCCTCAATCTCAATCTCTGATTATGCGAGCGGATGGCGGTAATCCGCCGAGTACCGGCCGGTCGCATAGTGTTCCAATTGCCTTTCGATGTCGTTCAAGAGTCCGCTTGCTCCGAAACGGAAGAGGTCTGCTTTCATCCAGGGCGTTCCGAGTTCTTCCTTCATGAGCGCCAGCCATTCCGTGGATTGCTTGGCCGTGCGGATGCCGCCGGCTGGCTTGAAACCCACGGCCATGCCTGTCTCCTGAGAGTATTCGCGAATGGCGCGCGTCATCACAAATCCAACGGGAAGGGTGGCATTAGTGGATTCTTTGCCGGTGGAAGTCTTGATGAAGTCAGCACCGGCCATCATCGCTACAAAGCTGGCGCGCGCCACGTTGCGCAGGGTGAGCAAGTCGCCCGTGCCCAGGATCGCCTTCATGTGACGCTGGCCGCAGTCTTGCTTGAACTCAGCAATCTCGTTATACAGTTCCTGCCATCGACCGCCGAATACCAAAGCTCGCGTGATTACAATGTCGATCTCATCCGCTCCGGCTTCCACCGAGCGGCGGATCTCGGCGATGCGCTCTTCCACCGGGGATAGGCCCGCAGGAAATCCCGCGGAAACAGCGGCTACTCGAACCCCGCTGCCCTCGAGCGCTCGCACTGCAGTTTCAACGAACCGGTGATACACGCAAACTGCTGCCACCTTGATATCGAGGTCTTCAATCTGCAACTGTCTTCGAAGTTCCTGTTGAATGGGCTGCCGCGCCTTGGCGCAAAGGCGGCGCACACGGTCTTCCGTATCGTCGCCGGATAGGGTGGTGAGGTCCATGCAGGAAATTGCGCGCAAGTGCCACGCGGCTTGCCATTCCTTTTTCACGGTTCGCCGCGCCACATGACTTTGCGCTCTACGCTCGACCGCGCTGGTGTTCACGCGAACCTGTTTCACCCAGTCCAGATTCAAGGGAATACCGCGATTGGAAAGCAGAGGCCGGCCAGAAAGTGTAGCAATGGGAACGCCTGAAGGCGCGCACTTCTCCGAAGCACCGTCATTCAAACGGTCCGCAACACGGTACCGGCTTTTGTGCTCTTCTGACACCGTCTTGCATTGTACGGCAGGGCTGCGCGTTAGGACACTTGCGGCACGTGAACTTCGCAAAAGAGGCGCGGAGTGCAGGCATTGTACGGCTAAAGATTTCTGCTATAGTTGCGTTCCTTGGAGGTCGCATCTCATGCCTCGAATTGTGCGCTGTGCCTTGATACAGGCTAAGAACGAGCTCAGCACCGAACGTCCGCTGGCCCAGATCAGAAAGGCGATGATCGACAAGCACCTGAAATTGATCGAACAGGCCGCGAAGAAGAAAACGCAGATTCTCTGTTTGCAGGAGCTTTTCTACGGCCCTTATTTTTGCGCCGAGCAGAATGCGCGATGGTATGAAATGACAGAGCGAGTGCCGGACGGACCGACCGTCCGAATGATGCAAAAGCTCGCCGCGAAACATCGCATGGTGATCGTGGTTCCGGTTTATGAAGAGCAGATGCCCGGCGTTTATTTCAACACCGCCGCCGTGATCGATGCCGACGGCCGCTATCTAGGGAAATACCGCAAGCACCACATTCCGCACTGCCATCCTGGCTTCTGGGAAAAATTTTATTTCACTCCGGGCGATCTTGGATATCCGGTGTTCGAGACTAAGTACGCACGGGTCGGCGTCTACATCTGCTACGACCGGCACTTTCCGGAGGGTGCGCGCATTCTCGGATTGAACGGGGCGGAGATCGTGTTCAATCCTTCGGCAACAGTTGCCGGTCTTTCAGAATATTTGTGGGAACTCGAGCAGCCGGCGCATGCCGTGGCGAACGGTTACTTTGTGGGCGCCGTCAATCGAGTGGGTGTTGAGAAGCCCTGGAGCATTGGCGAGTTCTATGGCAAGAGCTACTTCTGCAATCCCCGGGGTAAAATCATCGCGCAGGCTAGCCGGGATAAAGACGAAGTCGTCGTGGCCGATCTTGATCTGGATATGATCGCGGAAGTTCGTAAAGTCTGGCAGTTTTTCCGCGACCGTCGTCCGGAAAGCTATGGCCCGCTTACCGCGCAAACTGGAGAGGCCGCGGCCGCCGAATGAAAAGGACTGCGAGGATCGTATACAGAGATAGAGTGTGACTCTTCCCTTTCTATTTCCACAGCCACAATGACTGAACTCCGACCCACGACTACGCCGGAATCTTCCCTCCGATCTCGAATCGAAGCCAGTTCTCTCTACAATCCGGACCTTGCGCCTGCCCGAGCCGACCGCCGGCATTGGGGGACGTATAACTTCGCGGCGTTGTGGATTTCGATGTCGGTGAACATCCTCACCTACATGCTGGCGGCGAGCTTGATTCAGGGCGGGATGAACTGGAAGCAGGCAGTGACAACGATTTTTGTCGGCAACGTGATCGTTCTGATCCCGATGCTGCTGAACTCCCATCCCGGAGCCAAGTACGGGATTCCGTTTCCGGTGTTGGCTCGCGCTTCGTTCGGCGTGCTGGGCGCCAACGTAGCCGCGGTCCTGCGAGCACTGGTGGCGTGCGGATGGTTCGGCATTCAGACCTGGATCGGCGGCGAAGCGATCGGCACTCTGCTTGCCACGCTCGCGCCGGGATGGAAGAATTTTCCCTACACCACTGCTGTTTGCTTTCTCTTGTTCTGGCTAATCAACCTTGGCGTCATTCTCATGGGGATTGAATCCATTCGGATCCTGCAGGGGATCAGCGCACCGGTGTTGTTAGGGGTCGGGCTACTGCTCTTGGGATGGGCCTACCATGCCGCGGGCGGCTTCGGTCCAATGTTGGCCGCGCCTTCGCGATTCAGGAACTCTGCTGACTTTCTCAAATTTCTCATTCCAGCGCTCAATGGGACCGTGGGGTTCTGGGCGACCGTGTCGCTGAATATTCCCGACTTCACGCGATTCGCTCGGAACCAGCGAGAACAGATCGTTGGACAGGCGTTGGCCCTGCCGACCACGATGACTCTTTATGCGTTTATCGGCATCGCCGTGACCTCGGCCACAGTGGTGATTTACGGGACCGCAATCTCGGATCCGGTGCAGCTCCTCAGCCGCTTTCACTCTCCCGTGGCAGTGGTGATCTCGCTGATCGCGATTCTACTGGCGACGCTGAATGTCAATATCGGTGCCAACGTTGTGTCGCCGGCAAATGACTTCTCTAATCTATGGCCTCGGCGAATCAGTTTTCGTACCGGCGGCGTGATTACTTGCTTCATGGGAATCGCTCTGATGCCGTGGAAGTTGCTTGCTGACTACAACACGTTCATTCTCGGCTGGCTGGGTGGCTATGCCGCCGTTCTCGGTCCGGTCGCGGGCATTATGATCTGCGATTATTTCGTTGTACGCAGGCGTGTTCTGCAAGTGGATGATCTCTATCTTCGAGGTGGAATTTACGAATACTCTAGCGGCTTCAACTGGAGAGCGGTGCTTGCCCTTGCACTGGGAGCGGGAACGGCGCTGGTCGGGCTAGAGGTGCCGTCGATGCGTTTTCTTTACGATTACTCCTGGTTCGTAGGCTTTGCGGTTTCCTTTGCAGTCTATTACGCGATGATGAAGTTTCACCGCCCAGCTGTACTTTCGCCGATGGCAGCCTCGTAAGCTTTAGCGTTTCGACTTCACGCTTTCCTGAAACACTGGCAGAACATCGCGCTGGTAAATGTCCAAAGTCTGTTCTTCGTCACCGCACATCAGATACAAATTAAACTGCGTGACCCCTACGCTGGCCAACTTGCGGAGTTTCTGGTGATGGGCTTCCACCGGCCCGACCAGGCAAAAACGGTCAACTACTTCGTCAGACACAAAATTCGCGTTGTCGCTTTCCACCACGCAGTGGTGCAGATAGTCGTACCCGCCTCTGTCTTGCACATAGGAAGTGAGTGCGGGAGGCAAGTCTTCCGGTTTGTACTGCCGGATGAGATCCATCACATGGTTGGAAACCAGCGCCGGGAACCAGCGCACCCGTTCGCGCGCCACGGCGAGATCATCAGAAACCCAAACCGGAGCCGCCGCCATTACCTCGATCTTGCTGGGGTCGCGGCCCACGGCGCGAGCGCCCTCGTTCACAAAGCCAAGGCACCAGGAAATCAAGTCAGGATCGGCAAACTGCAGAATGATCCCGTCCGCCACCCTGCCTGCCATATGCAACACCTTGGGACCATACCCTGCGATCCAAACTCGCGGAGAGACGGTTGCCCAAGTAAGCCGCGTCGGCTGACCCTCGTATTCAATTTCGCGGCCGGCGGTAAGATCGCGAAAAATCTTTACCGCGGTTTCCAACTGCGACCAACTCACAGGCTTCTTGCCGAGTACACGTCTCGAACTGTCTCCACGTCCGATACCCAGTTCCATCCTGCCACCGGAAATCAGATTCAGCGTGGCAAACAAGCTCGCCGTTACCGTGAGGTCGCGAACTGCAGGATTGGTAACGCACGTGCCAAACCGCATGCGCTCGGTTTTTGCGGCCATAAGCGCGAGCAAAGGGTACGGTTCTTTCCACAGAACATGGGAATCGAAGATCCACCCGTACTGAAAACCGGCAGCTTCGGCCTGGCGCGTCAAACTCACAATGCGCTCAACCGAGATGTCTGGCTTTAGCGTAATGCCAAACTGCATGGCGCAGCCCCTCTCGTCGCTCCCTGGAATTATGAGGAAGTGAAGTGCGGCAGTTTAGCATAGAATTCTTTTTTCATCTCGGGCGCAAGTGGGGCCGTGAGCGGAGGAATCGATGGGCTTTGACACGATCATCGGCAGTGGATCCGTGGTGACTGCAACGGATACCTGCGTGGCAGACGTTGCGATCACGGATGGCAAGATCGTAGCCATCGGCAAAGACCTTCCTCGAGAAAACGCGACGAAAGTGCTCGATGCCTCAGGCAAATATGTTTTCCCCGGCGGCATCGACGTACACACACATCTGGATATGCCCTTCGGGGGCACAACCAGCGCGGACGATTTTGAAACCGGCACGCGGGCGGCGGCATTCGGCGGAACGACTACGCTGATCGACTTCGCCATCCAATACAAAGGCCAGCCGTTGCGCAAGGCTTTCGATACTTGGATGGACAAAGCCTCGAAGAAGGCCGTCTGCGACTACGCCTTTCATTGCATCGTTACTGACATCGGCAATGGTCAACTGCAGGAGATGAACGCACTGGTGGGCGAAGGAGTGACCAGCTTCAAGCTTTTCATGGCCTATCCCGGCGTCTTCATGCTCGATGACGCCAGCATCTTCCGGGCATTGCAGACTACCGCAAAAAACGGTGCCCTCATTTGCATGCATGCCGAAAATGGAAGCGCGATCGACGTTATCGTGCAGCAGGCGCTGGCAGAAGGGAAGAAGGCGCCGAAGTATCACGCTCTTACCCGTCCCACGACAGCAGAGGCGGAGGCCGTGTCTCGTGCAATTGCCCTCGCGGAGATGGCTGGTGCTCCGATTTATATCGTGCACTTGAGTTGCAATGAGGCTCTCGAAAAAGTTCGTGAGGCGCGCGACCGTGGTCTTCCGGTTTACGCCGAAACTTGTCCCCAGTATTTGTATCTCTCAATCGAGAACTTTGACGTGCCAGGCTTCGAGGGTGCGAAATATGTTTTTACTCCGCCGCTTCGCGAAAAGTGGCATCAGGAAAAACTTTGGAACGGACTCAAGCAGGATCATCTACAGGTCGTTTCTACCGACCATTGTCCATTCTGTTTCAAAGAACAGAAAGAACTGGGACGCGACGACTTCACCAAGATACCGAACGGCGGTCCCGGCATTGAGCATCGCATGAGCCTGATTTACTCAGGTGGCGTTGCCTCGGGCCGTTTCAGCGTGAATCGATTTGTCGAACTGGTTTCGACGACTCCGGCGAAACTCTTCGGCTTGTATCCGCGCAAAGGAACGATCGCGGTCGGCGGCGACGCCGATCTCGTAATCTTCGATCCCCAACGGAAACACACGATCAGCGCCAAGACTCACCACATGCGCGTCGATTACTCGATGTTCGAAGGTATCCAGGTGACGGGCATGCCCGACGTCGTTCTCAGTCGAGGGCGCGTGGTGGTGGAAGGAGACAAGTTTCTAGGTCGTGCCGGGCAGGGCGACTTTCTCCGGCGCGCAACTTACTCGCAGGTGAACGCCTAGTTGGTGGAATTTCGCCGGACCACGCTTGTCGAGTGAGTACAAGAGGAGTAAAGTTACACGTTTTCGCTCTTACATTGCGTTAAGGAGAATTGATGTTCACACCCTCGAGTCTGAGCATTGCGCTGTTGATGATGATCACGAGCGCCGTTTGCTGGGGTTCGTGGGCGAATACCTACAAAGGCGTAAAGGGCTATCGTTTCGAGCTTTTCTACTGGGACTACGCCATCGGCATTTTTGTGGTCTCACTTGTGCTCGCCTTCACGATGGGGAGCACAGGGAACAATTCCTCCAGCTTTCTGAACAACGTCCACGCGGCGGACACTTCGAACATTGTTAATGCGCTTATCGGAGGAGCGCTTTTCAACCTGGCCAATCTCTTGCTCGTGGCCGCGATTGACATGGCCGGACTCGCCGTCGCGTTTCCCATTTCCATTGGAATCGCGCTGGTGGTCGGAACTGTGCTGAGTTACATTCTTCAGCCCAGGGGAAACGCCATTCTCCTGGCGTTTGGTGTCGCGTGCGCGTTTATCGCCGTACTGTTAGACGGCAAGGCCTATGGCAGTCTCGCGGCCGCCGGACGCACCGTTTCCAAGAAGAGCCTGATCACTTGCGTCGTTTCCGGAATACTGATGGGCCTGTGGGCTCCATTCATGACGCATGCGATGACTCGCGGCACTCCGTTGGGACCTTATAGCGCGGCCGTATTTCTTACGCTGGGAGCGTTGCTCTCCTGTTTCATTTGGAATATTTATTTTATGAAACACCCGCTCGTAGGAGAGCCAGTAAGTTTCAGCGGATTCTTCAGCGGGCCAGCCTCGGGGCACTTGTTGGGACTTTTGGGCGGATTCATCTGGGGCATTGGCACCGTCTTCAATCTGGTGGCCGCGAGCTTTACCGGCGTCGCCATTTCTTACGCCATTGGCCAATCGGCTCCCATGGTTGCGGCGCTCTGGGGAATTCTCGCCTGGAAAGAGTTTGCGAACTCCGGACCTCGCGCCAAAGCTTACCTTGGCCTGATGTTCGTCTTCTATGGGTTGGCGATTTTTCTGGTCGCGCGGTCGAATGGATGAGAGTTTATTTGCCTCTGATCCGGCTGATAAACAGGTTCAAGAATCGGTCCGCATCGGAAGCCACGCAAACTCGCGCGTTCGGCTTCAGGTCGATAACGCCTTCGATCTCGTAATGGTCTCCGTGCAAGACGTTATTCTCGTTCGAGCCCATGCGGTTCGCCACCGTTTCTCCGCGGGTAAACTCACCTCTGGTCTCGACATCGACGTGCATCTCTTTAAGCGTGCCGAGAGTCGGATCCAGAGCGATCCCCACCGCCAGCGGGTCATACATCGCGGCCCCGCTATATCCGCTCTTTTCGCTGCGGTTCAAATAGAAATCGGCAATCTTAGCAATGAAGTCACTCTGCGGTCCGTGCGACGACTGCAACTCCGCTAGATACTTTCGCGTAATCAGGGTTCGCTCGCCTACATCCGAGCCGACCATCGTTACCATCCAGCCCGCGTTGAACACGATCTGGGCTGCTTCAGGATCGTTGTAAATGTTCGCTTCCGCCGCTCCGTTGACGTTCCCGCCGGTGATTGAACCGCCCATGATGACGATATCCTTGACCAGAAATGCGATCGAAGGATCTTTCGAAACTGCGAGAGCGATATTGGTCAGCGGCCCCACGGGAATCAGCGTGATCTCATGCGGATACTTGTGGACCATTTCGATGATAAGATCCGGACCGAACCGGGGATCGGCCTTGCATTTGGTGGGCGGCAACTCCACGTTAGCCAGGCCATTCTTTCCGTGCCAGAACTGTGCAGTAATCAGTTTCTGATTGAGCGGATGTTGCGCTCCAGCTGCGACTGTGACGTCGCAGCGTCCCGCCAGTGAAACGATCTTTAGCGCATTCTCCAATCCCTGCCGCCCGTCTACATTGCCCGGCACCACCGTCAACGCTTCTACCTTCAGTTCCGGGGAATTCAGCGCAAGAATGATAGCCATGGCATCGTCGGTGCCGGGATCGGTGTCAATGATCACCCGCTTCGGCGCGGCTTGGGCGAATGCATTCGTTACAAGAGTGAGAACGAAAAGCGAAATTAGGACAGAGTTAGTTCGAAGTTGCTTCACAGGAAAGCAGTCCTTTCTTGAACGCGGAGTTTTCTATAGCAGCATGCCCGCGATCGATGCTGACATCAGGTTGGCCATCGTTCCCGCCAGCATCGCGCGAATGCCGAGCCGCGCCAGTTCGCTCTTCTTGTTGGGTGCCAGTGCTCCGATGCCGCCGATCTGGATTCCAATGGAGCTAAGATTCGCAAAGCCGCAAAGCGCAAACGTTGCAATCGTAAACGAGCGTGGATCAAGTGCGGCTTTCATCGGCCCAAGCATAGAAAACGCTACCAACTCGTTCAACACCATCCGCGTGCCCAGCAGAGTTCCGATCACCCCGCAGTCGCGCCAAGGAACGCCAATCACCCAGGCAACCGGAGCGAAGAGCGCTCCGAAAATCCTTTCCAGACTTTCTGGAACCCAGGCCACCCAATGGTGAATTCCACCGAGAATGCCGTCCGCCAGCGCGATCAGCGCCAGGAACGCAATCAGCATGGCAGCGATGTTCAACGCCATGTGCAGGCCGTCGGTCGTTCCCCGGGCGATCGCACCGAGCAGATTTTCTTGCTTCTCGTTTTCCTCTTCGCCTTCGGGCATCACAACTCGTCCGGCGGTTCTGGGCTGCTCGGTTTCGGGCACCAACATCTTCGCCATTAAGAGCGTTCCGGGCGCGGTCATAATGACTGCGCTCAACAGGTGTTTGGGTTCTATGCCGAATGCGATGTAAGCCGCCATGATTCCACCGGAGACGTGGGCCATGCCGCTGGTCATCACGGTCATGAGTTCCGAGTGCGTCAAATCAGGCAGAAACGGCCGGATGGTCACAGGCGCTTCCGTTTGTCCCATGAAAATGCTGGCCGCTATGTTGAGCGATTCTGCACCGCTGGCGCCCATTACCCGGGTCATAACCCAGGCGGCAACCTTAATGATGAGCTGCATGACGCCGAAGTGATAAAGCACGGCGAAGAACGCGCAGATGAAAATTATGGCCGGCAGTACCTGGAAAGCGAAATAGAAGCCGAGATGCGAGCCTTGCTTCCCGAGATCGCCAAAAACGAACTGCGAACCGACAAATGAGTAGCTGAGCAGCCGACTCACTACATCTCCAGCCTTCTGAAAAATCCGCCGACCCGCGTCGATTCTCAATACCAATACGGCGAAGGCAAGCTGCAAGCCTAAACCCCACGCCACGGTCTTCAGCCGAATGGCGCGGCGATTGGTCGAAAAGGCATAGGCCAATGCCAGCATGGTCAAAAGGCCGAGGATTCCAGTGTAGCGTCCCATTCAGTTCTTCTCTCCGGGTTTTCCGATCACGCGGTGGATCAATGGCCTCTTCTCGCGCGCCGGCGATTCGGCGATCTGATAGCTCTCTTCGAGCATTTGCATGGCACGAGCCGCGCGCGTTTCCGCATTGTAGTAAATCGTGGCCAGCGGCTCGCCAGCGGAAACGGCATCCCCAACCTTTTTATGAAGGGCGATTCCCACCGCCGGGTCGACCGAATCTTCTTTGCGCTCGCGGCCGCCGCCGAGAATCACACACGCCGTACCAATTTGCTCGCACTGCAAAGATGCGAGATATCCGTGCTTCGGGCTTGAAAGGGTGGTTGTATGCTGAGCCTGAGGCAGTTTCTTCGGATCGTCGAGCGTTCGCGGATCTCCGCCTTGCAGTTCCACCATCTGGCGAAACTTTTCGAGCGCTTTGCCGGAGGCAATCAACTTCTCGCTCCGACTCTTTCCTTCGCCGACCGAAGCAGCAACTCCACCCAGATGCAACATCCAGCCCGCAAGCTCGAGGCAGAGTTGACGCAAGTCTTCTGGTCCTTCTCCGCGCAGAACCTCCACCACTTCGACAACCTCCAGCGCATTGCCGATCATGCATCCCAGCGGCTGATCCATGTCCGTGATGAGCGCCACTACCTGCTTGCCCATCCGCTCACCGGTTTCGACCATGAGTTCGGCGAGAAAGGCGGCGTCTTTTTCATTCTTCATGAACGCCCCGGAGCCAGTCTTTACGTCGAGAACAAGCGCGTCGATTCCTTCCGCAAGTTTCTTGCTCATGATGGACGCGCAGATGAGATAGGGGCTCTCCACCGTCCCGGTCACGTCACGTAACGCGTAGAGCTTGCGGTCAGCAGG
>Ga0182030_10001689_pt1 | contig 45919 bp, 38 predicted proteins | sample 812S3MmetaG_FD_121299 | JGI IMG/M metagenome (GOLD analysis project Ga0182030, IMG submission 121299) | Permafrost microbial communities from Stordalen Mire, Sweden - 812S3M metaG (Illumina Assembly) | ecosystem: Environmental > Terrestrial > Soil > Wetlands > Permafrost | place: Sweden...
CACGGGCAGATCGAGGGCTTCACCGAGAAGTACGGCATGGAGTACCGCTGGCCCCGTTACGACGAATCGCCCGACCAGCGGCTCATCGAAAGGCACGAGCGCGAGATCGCGCCGCTGCTCAAGCGCCGCTGGCTTTTTGCCGAGAGCAGCAACTTTCTGCTTTACGACTTCTTTCAGGCCAATGGCACGGTGGACGAAAATGTCTTTGCCTATTCAAACCGCAATGGCGGCGAACGGGCGCTTGTGGTCTACAACAACCGCTATGGGACGGCCCAGGGCACTATCGATTACTCCGCGGCCTACGCCGACAAAGGGTCGGGCGGGCTCAGCCGGCAGCGCCTCCGCGACGGCCTCGGCCTGAGCGGGGACTCGGCGATCGTTCTTGCTTTTCGCGACTCGCTCACCGGGCTCGAATATCTGCGCAGGGCCGGCGATGTGCTCGATCGCGGCCTGACTCTGGAACTGCACGCCTACCAGTGCCACGTGTTTCTCGATTGGCGCGAGCTGCGCTCTACGGCGCAGCATCCCTGGGATCGGCTCTGCGATTACCTCAACGGCCGCGGCGTGCGCAACCTCGACGATGCGCTGGTGAACCTCGAGCTCCGGCCCGTCCACGACGCGTTGCGCAAGCAATTGGAGCCGGGGATCGTGCGTATGTTCGCCGATCTGGCCGAGCATCCCCGCGCCTGGATCGTTGGAGTCAATACCAAGATCGACCGCGAGCGCGGCGATTTCTTTGAGTTGGCCTGGGCACGTTGTGAGAGTTTCCTGCGCGCCGCGCAAAAGTCCTATGTCGCCCGCCTTCCCGAGGAGCAACGGCCGGGAATCGACGACATGCCCACCGATCCCGGCCTGCTGGCTCCGGCCTTCCGCGAGCGTCTGCGCGCGGCCATGCGCATTCCCGCGACAGAGGCGCTCTTCCCGGCGCCGTGGACCGCGGCCGCCCGCCGCATGTTGCCTAGTCCCAGCCCGCAGTTCACGGCGACCGCCATGTGGGGGCCGGTCCTCGCCTGGAGTGCCCTGGAGTTGCTCGCCGAATCCATCGATATTGAAGCGCCGGAGCGCGTAGCTCTCGATATCTTTGACCGCCTGCGCCTCCGCGAGCCCTTCGCCCAGGCTTTCACCACGCTCGGCTTCGAAGGGGAAGAGGGATGGCGCGTTGCGGCCCGCATCAAGGTGGTGCTGCTTACCGGAGCGGGCGTTGGGAAATCCGACGAGCAGCCCGCATCCGCTCTCGAAGCGTCGCCGTCAATTTCCGACGCCATTGCCGACGTGTACGAATCAACCGCTGCTGAAGCTGAACTGGCGATCCCGTCTTCCGATCCGGCTCCAGCTTCAGCCCCGCCCGCAGCGGCCGCCGAAGAAAAAGTAACCCTTGCCCCTGCGCTGTGGTTCGATCCCGATGTACGCTGGCTGACCGGCGTCCACGAGGCCGAAGGCCACCTCTATGTTGTCCGCGAACAGTATGAGGAGCTGCTCTGGTGGCTGCTGATGCCGTCGCTGCTTCGCCTGGCCGGGGAGGCTTCTCCAAGCCGCGCCGCTGTCGAGGAGCTGAGCAGGACCGTCGAAGAAGCTCTGGCCACCGCCGAAGCCGCCAAGTACCGAATCGATGCGCTGCTCGGTTCGGCTGAGGCTCCGGATGCGGAGGAGGCTGAAGCGCCCGAGCCCAAAGACGATTCACCGATCATAGAGCAGGGAACTGTGAAGGGGGCCGAGCTGGAACCGCGGGAGCCGGAAGAACCAGTGGAAGAAGCGGAATAGAGAGCCGGCCATCGGCGGCGCGATCCGCCGCTGCTGATCGTGCCCTGATACGAGGCATTGAGGTTTTGTGCTGAGGACGAGTTTTTCCGCAGCATCGTCACAGGCTCCTGTGACCTGAGGCACATCCGAAAACGTCACGATAGTATCAATGTTCCAACGGACAATCTCTGGGGAGAAGTGCGTACGGAGTGCGCTTGCCTCTTGAAGCGCGGCGTCCTCTTTCGCCAGGTATATGCAGCGTTGTCGGCGAATGCTCTTTTCCTTTATCTTCTAACTCCTCTCCTCGGAGCCGGTCCGCACGTCAGGGTGGGGAGGAAGTCATGCCAACCGCCGCCAATGAAGTTGTCCGCGATGTTCTCGACGCTCACGAAAAGCTGCTCATCGATCAGGTAATCGCAAAGCATCGCGACAGGCCCGGCGCCATGCTGGGGATTCTCGAAGCCGTCCAATCGGCCAACGCGCACAAGTTTCTCTCCATGGAATCGCTGCGCTACATCGCCGACCAGGCCGGCGTTCCCTCGGCCAGGATCTACAGCGCCGCGACTTTCTATGCGCTCTTCAACCTCGATCCGCAGGGCGACAACGTGATCTGCGTCTGCCGCGGCACGGCCTGCCACACACGCGGCTCCCGCGATCTGCTCGCCAAGGTCTGTCTCGATCTAGGTCTGAGCGACCCCGAGGTGAGCGAGAGCAGCGAAGCCGACAAGCTGGCGCTCACCACCGCGGACCGTAAATTCACCATCCGCACTGTCGCCTGCTTTGGCCAATGCGCGCTGGCTCCGGTGGTGGAGGTCAATCACCACATCCTGAGCCACGTGAACGAACGCACCTTGCAGCGCGAAGTCAAGGCACTGACAGGAGGGGGAAAATAATGCCGCGCATTCAGGATATTGGCGCATTCAACGGGGTTCGTGAATCGGGCCTGGCCAAGCTGTTGCCGGCCGTCGCGCGCATCACGGTGGGCATGGGGACCTGCGGCCGCGGCAACGGCGCGGAAGAGCTCTTCCACGCGCTGAATGGGGCCATACAGGGCGGCGGGCTCGACGTGCAACTGACGAGCGTAGGCTGCTTCGGCTCCTGCTTTCAGGAGCCGCTGGTCGGGGTAAGGCTTCCCGGCTGCCCGCTGGTGATGCTGCATCGCGTGCAGGCCCACGATGCCGGCCGCATCCTGGAAAGCGTCTCAACACGTGTGATGCCGCCTGAACTCATTCTCTGCAAGATTGAAGAGTGGGATCACATCACCGGGTACGTCAAATATGGCCAGGGTTATCCGGAGATCGCGCCCTGGAACGCGCTGCCGTTCTTCAAAGGCCAGAAGAAGATTGTCCTGCGCAACTGCGGGCTCATTTGCCCCTCCGACATTGAGGAATACATCGCGGTAGGCGGCTACCAGGCGCTCTACAAGGTGCTTATCGATGGCCGCAAAGATGCAGTAATCGAGCAGATCAAGGCGGCTCGTTTGCGCGGGCGCGGCGGCGCGGGCTTTCTCACCGGCAACAAGTGGGACTTCCTGGCCAAGGCCAAGTCCGACGTCAAGTACATCGTCTGTAATGCCGACGAGGGCGATCCCGGCGCGTATATGAATCGCAACGAGATCGAAGGCGATCCGCATTCGCTGCTGGAAGGCATGATTATCGGCGCTTACGTGATGGGCGCGACCGAAGGCATCATCTACGTGCGCGCCGAGTATCCGCTCGCTGTCCGGCGCCTCACCCGCGCCATCGAACAGGCCCGTGAATACGGGCTGCTGGGAGCCAATATTCTCGACCGCGGGTTCAACTTCAACATCGAGCTGGTGCAGGGCGCGGGAGCATTTGTCTGCGGCGAAGAGACGGCCCTGATTGCGTCGCTCGAGGGCTTTGCCGGCCGGCCGCATCCCCGGCCGCCGTTTCCCGCGCAGAAGGGACTGTACGGCCAGCCGACAAACATCAACAACGTGGAAACCTGGTGCAACATTGCGCCCATCGTCAGCCGCGGCCCGCTTTGGTTTTCGGAAACCGGCAGCGCCAAAAGTCCCGGCACCAAGGTCTTTTCGCTGGTCGGCAAGATCCAGAACACCGGCCTGGTCGAGATGCCGCTGGGCACCCCGCTGAAGAGCTTCATCTACGACATCGGCGAAGGCGCGGTGGCCGGCCGCCGCGTCAAGGCTGTGCAAACCGGCGGACCCTCCGGCGGCTGCATTCCTGTCGACATGCTGGATACGCCCGTGGACTATGAGACATTGGCGCAGATCGGTTCCATCATGGGCTCCGGCGGCATGGTGGTTCTGGACGAAGACAACTGCATGGTGGACGTGGCCCGCTACTTTGTGGAGTTCACGCATTCGGAGTCCTGCGGCAAGTGTGTTCCGTGCCGCGTGGGTCTCAACAAGGCGCTGAGCATCCTGAATGCGATCACCAAGGGCGACGGCACAGCGGACCACCTTCCGCTGCTCGATGAACTTGGCCGCATGGTCCGCGAGTGTTCGCTCTGCGGACTGGGTCAATCTGCGCCCAATCCGGTGCTGACGACCGTTCGCCATTTCCGCGAAGAGTATGAAGACCACATCGTGGCGCACCGCTGCCGCGCCGGGGTCTGCCAGGAGTTGGCGCTCTCGCCCTGCGAAAACAGTTGCCCGCTGCGGATGAACATCCCGCGCTTCCTCGAGCTCTACCAAGAGGGCCGCCTCGAAGATGCATTCGAGTCAGTAGTTCTCGACAATCCATTGCCCGCATCGACAGGCCGCGTCTGCCAGCACCCCTGCGACAATCGCTGCCGCCGCCAGTCCTTTGACGAGGTGGTGAATATGCGCGAGGTGCATCGCTTCATCGCCGACGAGATCTACCAATCCGATCGCTTCGAGCCGATGGTCCAGCGCATCAAGGCGCGCAAACTCGAGCCCACTGGCCGCAAGGTGGCCGTGGCCGGCGCAGGTCCCACCGGCCTCACCGCGGCCTTCTATCTCGCCATGCTTGGCCACGACGTCACCATCTTCGAAGAACGCAGCGAGGCGGGCGGCATGTTGCGCTTCGCCATTCCCGAGTACCGTCTGCCCAAGTCCGTTCTGCGCCGCGAACTCGACCTGATCGAGGCCATGGGCGTGAAGATGGTCTTCAACACCAGGGTTGGCTTCGATCTCCCGCTGAACGAGCTGGCCAGCGCCTTCGATGCGGTCTTTCTCTCCATAGGAACCTGGAAGGAGTCGTGGCTTTATCTGCCGGGCACGGAGCTGAACAATGTTTATCCGGCGCTGCCGTTCCTTGAGGCGGTGGCCCGGCACGATAAGGTTGGCGTGGGCACGAGGGTCGCGATCATCGGCGGCGGTAACGCAGCTATCGATTCGGCGCGCACCGTGTTGCGCATGGGCGGCAGCGCCACCATTCTCTATCGCCGCGAGCGCAAAGACATGCCAGCCATCGACGAGGAGATTCAGGCGGCGGAAGAAGAGGGCGTGCGCTTTGTCTTTCTCGCCGCGCCGCACCGCATCATCGGCGGCCCGGACGGCAGCGTGAAGGCCATCGAGATCGTCAAGACGCGCCTGGGCGAGTACGACAAGTCGGGCCGCAGGCGTCCGATCCCCACAGATGAGGTGCAGCGCTTCGAGTGCGACAGCGTGATTCTGGCCGTGGGCGAGACGTTCGACCAGGACTTCTGCCGCGCTTCCGGTCTCGAACTCAAGGACGAAGGCACGCTGGCGGTAGATCGATTCACGCTCGAGACCAGCCGGCCCGGATTTTATGCCGGCGGGGACGTCATTACCGGAGCGTCGAACATGTCCAACGCCATGAGCGGCGGCAAACAGGCGGCGCGCAAGATCGACGAGCGCCTCATGCCCCAGCGCCACGTCTCCGATGAGGGAACGCCAGTCGAGCGCTGGCTGCGCCTCTTCCCGGATCTCGAATACAGCCGCCAGGCGCCGGGTGAGCCAAGCCTCAGCCGCCGCCATACGGCGCAATCCTTGCCCGCGAAGGCGAGGGCTCACTCGCAGGAAGAAGTTGTGGCCGGGCTCAGCCCGCAGGAGGCGCTCGAGGAGTGCCGCCGCTGCCTGCGCTGCGATTTGAGAATCACCGCAAGTGCGCATTGATGCAATGAGTACTGAGAAAAGCTCCCGTGCCCCATCCATTTCACAGCTTCATCGTGAAATGGGTGGGACAGAACAAAGTCAAAAGTCGGGAACGGATCAGTGAAAGATCGATAGAGCAGCGAAAGGAGCCAACCCTTGCCGAACAAGACGATTTCAGTCCGCATCGATGGTGAACTGTTGACCGCGCACGAGGGAGACACCATTCTTGAGGCGGCCCGCGCCAACGGAAAGCAGATTCCGACGCTGTGCTACCTGAAGGGGCTCTCCTCGGTGGGGTCATGCCGCGTCTGCATGGTCGAGCTTGCCGGCACCGACCGCCTGCTGGCGGCCTGCACCACGCCGATCCAGGACGGCATGTCGATCAAGACCTCCTCGGCAAAGCTAACGAATTACCGTCGCATGGCAGTCGAGCTGCTTCTGGTGGAGCGCAACCACATTTGCTCGTCGTGCGTCTCGAACAGCCATTGCGAATTGCAGTCGATGGCGCAGTCGCTCGGCATTACGCACGTGCGCTACGCCTACAACAATCCGCGGCTCGCGGTCGATATGTCGCATCCACGCTACGTTCTCGATCACAATCGCTGCATCCTGTGCACGCGCTGCGTGCGGGTGTGCGCCGAGGTGGAAGGAGCGCATGTGTGGGAGATCGCCTCGCGCGGCATCCACTCTCGTCTCGTCAGCGATCTCAAGGACGACTGGGGGCACGCACGTAGTTGCACCAGCTGCGGGAAATGCGTGCAAGCTTGCCCCACTGGCGCGCTCGCGGAAAAGGGATTCGCGGTTCACGAGATGGTGAAGCTGAGTGACGTGGTCACGCGCCTGGCTGCGCAGAGATCCGGGCAACCTGGCGGCGCGCACTGAGGTGCGGTCAAAACGGAGGGAGCAGGGGCCTTCAGGCCCCTGTATCGAGCAGGAGAAAAGAGCGGGCTTTAGCCCCGGGCTTGAAGGCATCTCGACTATTTGTGCACGAATTCTGTGGGGCTGAAGTCCCACGCTCCCTCCGTTGTGCGCCGATCCTCAAAGCCCCTTCCTGCCCCTAAACCCCCGCACCACTTCGGCCGGATCGAGATGCTGGCCATCGACCGCTTCATTCATCGCGCGCATGTCGTCGGCGGTGATCTTTCCTGCCAGCGTGTCGAGAGCAGTTTGAATCTGCGGCCAGCGCCGTAGCGCATCGGCGCGAACCAGCGGAACGGCCTGGTAGGGCGGAAAGTAGTGCTTGTCGTCTTCGAGCACCGTGAGACCGAGTGCCTGAATCGGGCCGTCGGTTGAGTTGGCGGCGATCATGTCCACCTGGTGCGCGCTGAGCGCACGGTAGAGCAAGCCTAGATCCATTGTGCGCGGCGCGCCGGCAAACTTCAGCCCGTAAGCCTTGCTCAGGCCGGGCAGGCCATCGGGGCGTTGTTCAAATTCGTATCCGACACCAAGCCGCCATTGGGGCGAATATGCCGCGGCCTCGCTCAGCTTCGTGAGATGCAGTCGCCGCGCGTCGTCGCCGCGGATGACCATGGCGAAGGTGTTTTCAAAGCCGAGCGGCGCGCCCACGTCGATGTTGTAGCGCGAGGCATAGAGCCGGCGTACTGTATTGAGAGCCGAATGCGGATTCCGATCCACGGGCTGCTTCAGAATCGCGGTAAGCGCGGTACCGGTGTATTCCACGTACGCGTCCATGCGCCCCGCCACCAGCGCCTGCTGGCAAATGTAGCTTCCGGCAAGATAGAAGCGGCGCTCCACCTTGAGATTCGATTTGGCTTCAATCTCCTGCGCGAGCAGTTCGCCCAGCACCACCTGCTCGGTGAAGTTTTTGGCGCCGATGACCGGGTGATTGGGCCTGGGCGGGGTGCAGGCGGCGAGCCCAAGAAGCACCAGAACGGGAGCGAGAAAGAATGAGCGCGTCATTGCGCGGGAACCTTGAACCATCGTTCCAGCAGACCCAGCGCCGCATCGGCGGACAGCGCCAGCAGCGCCGCGGGAATGGCCCCGGCCAGCACGAGGCGGTTATCCACGGACGCGACGCCGCGAAAGATCAACTCGCCCAAGCCGCCAGCTCCCACAGCCGCGGCAATTGTCGCGATGCCCACGCAGGTTACGGTCGCCGTCCGCAATCCGGCCAGAATGAACGATGCGGCAAGAGGCAGTTCCACCTTGAAGAGCTGTTGGCGGCCGGTTAGGCCCAGTGCGCGCGCCACTTCGATAATCGCCGGATCGATGCCGCGAATGCCTGCATAGGTGTTACGCAGGATGGGCAGCAAGGCGTAAGCGGTGAGCGCCACGATCGCGATGCGCGCCGCGCGATCGCCCAGCCACGGCAGCGGCAACAGGAAGCCGAACATGGCCAGCGAAGGAATGGTTTGCAGAATATTTGCGACGGCAATCACCGGCTTGGCCCAGCGCGGTGATCGGGTCAACCATACACCGGCCGGAATTGCGATGGCCACGGCGAAGAGCATGGCCGCTCCGGTCAGCCACAAGTGCTCCAGCGTGAGCGTGGCAATCTCGCCGCCGTATTGGGCCAGAAAACCTGTGCTCATCCCCGCACCTCTTTCGGTCCCTTACGCTCGCCGCGATGAAACGCGCGAACGTACGCCTCAACCTCCGCCAGTCGCGATTGCATGAACTCTTGCGGATCGAGATCGGCAATCACCTTCCCATTGCTTAGCAGAACGATCCGGTCGGCCAGGTAGAGTGCCTCGTCCAGGTCGTGCGTTACCAGCAAAACAGTCGTTTTAAGGCCCGCCAGCAGAGTGCGCAGCATGTCCTGCATCTCGGCGCGCGTAACTGGGTCGAGCGCGCCGAAGGGCTCGTCCATGAGCAGGATGGGTGGATCGGCGGCGAGTGCCCGCGCCAGCCCTACGCGTTGCCGCTGTCCACCCGAGAGCTGGTGTGGAAAGCGCCGCGTAAACCGATCCGGGTCCAGGCCGACCGTTAAAAGCAACTCGCGGCTGCGCCTCGTGCGCTCTTCGCGCGGCCTTCCCTCGGCCTCCAAGGCGAGGCCCACATTGCGTTCAACGTTGAAGTGCGGGAACAGGCCCGTCTCCTGAATCACGTAGCCCATGCTTCGGCGCAAAGCGATGACGTCGCAAGCGCCGACGTTCTTACCCTGCACGATGACATCGCCACTCACCGGCTCGATCATGCGGTTGACGGTGCGCAGCAGAGTCGATTTTCCGCTCCCGCTGCGCCCCAGGATCACGGTCGTGGTTCCTTCTTCGATGGCGAGAGAGATGTCGCGCAGAATCATCGAGCCTTGCGGGGACGCAATGCAGAGGCTCCGAAACTCGATGGCTGGGGTCAAGATAGTCGGGCTCAGAGGGTCCTTGTCTCGTCTTGCCCTTTCAGTGTAGCGGCTGTGTGACCGACTGACGATATCCGGTCAGCCATCCGGTACCAAAAACTCCCGATTGCATTTGTCCCAACCGCCCGCTGCCCGTAGAATCAAGAAGGGCCGACGGCGATGCTGCCGGGAGAGGCGCCAGGCAACGATGAGCGAACAGGAAACAGGGACTTCCCAACAGGCGCAGGCGGTCTCGCCGGCGTGGGCCAGAATCGAAGTTGCACGTCACCCTCAGCGGCCTTACCCCATGGACTTCATCGAGCGGATCTTCACCGATTTCAGCGAGATTCACGGGGATCGCGCCTATGGCGACGACGAGGCCGTGGCCTGCGGCATGGCGCGGCTGGGCGACGACGAGGTCATGGTCATCGGCAATCGCAAGGGCGGCACCACGAAGGATCGGGTGCGGCGCAACTTCGGCATGCCCCATCCCGAGGGTTACCGCAAGGCGCTGCGGTGCATGAGAATCGCCGAGAAGTTCTCGCGGCCGGTGATCAGCCTGATCGATCTGCCGGGCGCTTATCCCGGCCTGGGCGCCGAAGAGCGGGGACAGGCCGAGGCCATCGCCCGCAACATCTTCGAGATGGCGCGGCTACGGGTGCCCACCATTTCGGTGATCAGCGGCGAGGGCGGTTCGGGCGGAGCCCTGGCGCTGGCCGTCGCCGACCGCGTGCTTATCCTCGAGAATGCGCTTTACTTCGTGATCACTCCGGAGTCCTGCGCGGCCATCATGTGGCGCGACGCGGCCCACAAGCAACAGGCTGCCGAGGCCATGCGCATATCGGCGCCCGAAGTTGCCGCGCTAGGCTGCGTTGACCAGATCATTGCCGAGCCTCAGGGCGGTATCCATACCGATCATGAGACCGGCATGGGCCTGCTGGGCAGGGCGCTCAGGAAGCACCTGGCCGAGTTGAAGGCGACACCGATCGATGCGCTGGTGGCGGCGCGTCAGCACAAGTTCCGCAACATTGCGCAGTTCTACACGGAGAACTGATTGCGCCGGCAAGACGAGGGCATGCGGTCACGCATAATTGACATGAAGGAATCTCAAGCAAAATCGACCGGAACGTCTCCGGCGGCCGAAGGCGCCGCTTTCGGGCTTATGCCTTCGTCTGCGAGGCCCGCATGAGCGCCCCTGAATCCGGCGGCCGGTTGCGCGCCTACTGGCAGTTTCTGGTGGCCGTTCTCTACTTCTTTCTGGCGCGGTCGCTGGCCCGCCACGCAGCTGGCAGGCTGGCCGGCGATCAGTGGTTTCCGCTGGTCGAGCAGGCTTTTCTGGCATTCCTGCTGCTGATGGGCTATGCCGCGCTCGGATTCTGGCTGAGCCGCCAGATGCACCCTATCACCGCGCAGGGATTGCCGCGGCGGTCCGGTTGGCCGGGCGAGGTGGGGCTGGGCCTGGCAACCGGCTGGGGCCTGGCCGCAGTCTGCGTCCTGCTGCTGGCAGTGGGCGGCGGGATCGCCATTTCCATTTCAACGCGCGCCTCAGCCTTGGTCTGGCTGGTTGCCGATGCGGCATTCTTTGCGCTGGCCACGCTGGCCGAAGAGATTGCCTTTCGCGGCTACGGATTCCAGCGCTTCGTCCATGCCGTGGGGTCTCTGGGCGCCTCGCTTGGATTCGCGGCTTACTATGCGATTGTGCAGTCGCTTGTGCCGGGATCGAGCCGCGCCAGCGTCCTCGTCTCCGTGGCGCTCGGGCTGGTGCTTTCCGCAGCCTATCTGCGAACCCAGGCAATATGGCTCAGCTGGGGGCTCAACTTCGGCTGGAAGGCGAGCCGCGCGCTGCTGTTCGGCCTCGCGGTGAACGGAGTCAACAGCCATTCGCCGGTGGTCCAGGGCAATCCCATGGGCCCGTTCTGGCTTACCGGCGGAGGCTTTGGCCTGGAAGGAAGCTGGATTACCTTCATCATCCTCATCGCTGCACTCCCGGTTGTCTTCCGCATTACCCGCGAACTGGATTTCCGCCACAACGCACTGGTCATCGTACCGGCCGGCATTCCGGTGGATCTTGACGCGGCCGCCCGAGCTCAGCACCAGGCGGCTGTGGGTCCGGCCGAGCCCGCGCCACCGGCGCTGATTCAGATTGGGACTGTTGCTCCCGCGCCGCCCCCGCCAGTCCGGCCTCAAGATGCCGCGTCTGGCCAGGCCTCCGAATCGCGTTAACCACAATCGGAGCGCACGGTAGTGCCCTTTTGCGCGAACGCACAAGCGCACTTGCATTTCAGGCCTGTTCGGGGCTATCTTTTGCTCAATGCTGTTGGTGGGCATGGGAGGCTCCCATGGTGCTACCATTTCTTCCCCTCGGGATGCGTTCGGCTTCCCACGCGGATGCAAGTACCAGCCGTATCCCCAAGGTTCGGCGGGCCGGGATGGCCTGCGCCCTGCTGGCAATTCTTGCTACGCCGGCGGCGCGACCGTGCGCGGCTCAGGTGATCACCATCGATACCAGTGGCAAAGGCCCCGTGGCCGTCACGGCCAATGCGCCCGTCGACCGCCGTTACGCGCAAATTACCCCCACCAGCGTCCCGCTGCCCAAATCGGAGCTTGACGCGAAGACCCGTCTTGAATTGATCCGCGCGCTTCAGGCGGAGCAGGGTTTTGCCATGCGTCCGTTTCCGCGCGGCCACAAGGGGCTCACGCTGGTTGCAAACGGCAAGCTTGAGCCGGCCGGCGAAGCCTACCTCAACATGGTCATCGGCAGTGGGACCTCTTCCAGGCCCGGCGACCGCCTGGTAATCACCGACGTCAAGATCGAAAATAACAAGATTGTCTTCCAGTTCAATGGCGGCCCGGACGCGAAGCATCGGTTTCTCCGCCACGTCTCGATCGGCGCCGATCCGAACTTCGACAGGCCCGTTGTGGCCGACGATGGCCAGGGGCCCGTGGGTTCGCGGCTCACGCTTGACTTCGGAAATCACATTCCCGAGCTCACCGCCGCCCAGGTCAAGGCGCTGCTGGCGCCGCTCATCTCCTTCGACGTGAAGACGCCTATTCAAGCCTTCACCGACACACTTCCGGCCAAGCTCAAAGACGCCATCCTCAACCATCGTGTGATGGTGGGGATGAGCACGGATATGGTGATCTTCGCCAAGGGGCCGCCACCCACCAAGTCGCGCGAAATGGAAGGGCAGATGCCCTTCGAGGAGTGGATCTACGGCACGCCGCCCGAAGAGGTGGATTTTGTGCGCATCAACGGCAACCGCGTCATCCGCGTTGAAGTTGCCAAGATGGGCGAGCCGCCGGTTGTGTTTACCAACGACGAAGTCTCAGGGCTGATGCGCACCGATGGCACTCCGCTTGAAACAGCCGTGAACCACACCCACATCGCCAAAGAGGGCGACGCGCAGCGCGATCCGGATAAGGAGGCCCCTGCCCAGCCGCCGAGCTTGCGCGCCCCCGGCGAACAGCTCCCCAGCGACGACCCGAATGCGAATAAGTCCGGAGGCCAGAAAAACGTCGGCGTGATGAGGCCCGTGCAGGCCCCGGTCAAAAAACCGGAATACCAGCCCGGCGCGAACCCGGACAGCGTGCCCGATGCTGCGCCGGATACGAAGACGCCGCCGGCTACTGCGCCTGCTCCAGCGAACACGCCGGCGCCCCCTGCCGGCACGGGACAGCCCAACTGAATCCGGGCCGCCCGCAATCATGTAAACTGGAGGCAGCGAGTCCCGCTCCTTCCAGGCAATCCAGTTGCAATGAGAGGCAGCAGATGACCGCGCCGTTGAAGCCGTCCGCCGCGGCGGATGAGTGCAGAGACACCCCTGAAGGAGAAACACCCAACAGATGGCAAAGATCGCAAAAACAGGTGACCGCAAGAAGGAAATGGACACGACGAAGTCGACCGACTGTCCCAAGTGCAAGAAGCCGACGCGTATCGTCAAGCGCGTAAAGGACCGCGAGCGCGGCGTTCCAGGCGGAGTCTACATCTCGTGCTCTGCGTGCGAGTTCTACGAAAAACTTTAAGTGTTGCTTGAGGTTTAATCCACAGAAGAAGCCCGGCTCCGTGCCGGGCTTCTTCCTGTCTATTGCCTTATTCTCCGAGCGCCTCGGCCATCTCTTTCAGAATCTCCTCGGCGGCCTCGCGCGGATCGGCAGCCTGGGTGATCGGCCGGCCTACGACCAGATAGCTGGCGCCCGACCTCAACGCATCCGCGGGAGTCGCAATGCGGCTCTGATCGCCCTTCGCGCTTCCTGCCGGACGGATTCCGGGAGTCACCAGAATCCCCGCGGGACCGGCGATTGCGCGGAGGGATGAAACCTCTTCCGGCGAGCAGACAAAGCCGCGAATCCCGGCGCCAAGACACATGCGCGCCAGCAATTCCACCTGTTCGCCCGGCGAGCGCTCCACTCCCGCCGCGTTCACCTGGGCCTGATCCATGCTGGTCAGAACGGTCACGGCCAGCAGTTGCGGCGGGTCGGGGACACCCTCCAGCGCCCCCAGGGCGGCCGCCAGCATGGCCGGACCGCCGGAGGCGTGTACATTGATCATGCGGACTCCCAGCGCCGCCGCCGAGCGCACCGCTCCGGCCACGGTGTTGGGAATGTCGTGGAATTTGAGGTCCAGAAAGACGGAGTGGCCGCGAGCCACCATCGGCTCCAGAACGGCTGGTCCGCCAGCCACGAAGAGTTCCAGCCCCACCTTGAACCAGTGACAGCAGGGTTCCAACTGGTTTACCAGGTCAATGGCCCTTGCCGCATCGGGCACATCGAGCGCGACGATCAGCCTGCGGCGCGCGTCCTCCATGGGATCTGACGGGATCGGCGCCGGAGGCAGGGAGGTAGCAAAGGTAGGATTCAGCCTGTCTGGAATGGGCATACCTCAATCTTAATGTAATTTGAAATTCGGTGTGATCGGATTGACCTCAGACAGGTGCGGGTGCCTGTTACCCGCTCCTATCCGTTAATCTGGTTCAACAGCGCTACGGTCTTCATTCGTTGGCCGAGGTTGAAGACGCGGGCCTCCGACACGTCCGGGATGCAAGGAGATTTGAGTTTGAAGAAGGCATCGATTCGAATGCGCATCCTTGGATGGGGAATTGTCTTGCTGAGCTTCAGCGGCATTGCCTGGGCTTCCGGCCAGAGCAGCCGCGTCGATACCAATCCCATGAACTACGACCCCGAGGTGCGTGAGGCATTCCATTACTTCTATAATTTGGACTTTCCCGAAGCGGTTGGCCGCTTCGAGCGCTTTCACAATGCCCACCCCACCGATCCGCAAGCAACCACATACCTGTTGGAGGCCGTTCTCTTTCAGGAACTCTACCGGCAGGATCTGCTCGACACCACGTTCTATGCCAACGACGGCTTTCTTACCGGACGCCATGCAACCAGGGAAGACCCGCAGGCGCGCAACCGCATTCTGGGCCTGGCCGACGAAGCCGTTCGCGAGGCCGACTACCGCATCGGCAGGAATCCCAACGATCTGGACGCGCTCTTTGCCCGCGGCTGGGCGCGCAGCCTTAAATGCACCTATCTCGCCATGGTGGACCGGGAATTCTCCGCAGGCTTCCGGCTGGCGCTCAAGGCCAGGGACGACGAAGAGCGGGTCCTGCAGTTGGACCCCAACTATGTGGAAGCAAAGCTGGTGGCGGGCATCTACCAGTACGTGGTCGGGGCGTTGCCTTGGCCCTTCAAGTTACTCATTGGCTTTGCCGGTGTAACTGGCTCAAAATCCACGGGGTTGGCCATGCTCACGGACGCCGGGAACCGAGGCGTCATCACCAGCATGGAAGCGCGCACGGCGATGGCGCTCTTTTTGCGCCGCGAGTCGAAGTACCAGGATGCGATCAAGGTTGTGCAAAGCCTTGAGAGCCAATACCCCCACGACTTCCTCTTCGCACTTGAAGAAGCAAACCTCCGCCGGGATGCGGGCGAGGGCATGGTTGCGGTAACCGCCTACCGGAATCTCCTTGCCGACAGTGAAAAGCCCGGCTACTTCGCTTCCGCGCAACTGGAACTCGCCTGGTTCGGTCTCGGCGACGCGCTGCGCGGGCAGCGCCACTATGAAGAGGCGGCCCAGGCGTATGAGAAGGCGGCATCCGCCCATGACGTGGGGCCGGAACTCAAGATTCGGTGCCTGCTGGCCGGCGGCGAGTGCCGCGATATGAACGGCGAGCGCCAGCTTGCGGTCGAAGACTACCAGGCCGCCATCGAAACCGGTCCCGCCACCTCCCGCGCCGATACAGCGAGGAAACACCTGCGCACCCCTTACAAGGGAAACTGAACACGCCTAACCTCATCTTGACCGGAAGCCGGAACCGCCCAAGCTCCAATTCCGTATGATTGAAGGTGGTTGGCCTTTCTTTGAGGAGGATTGGAAAATGGCGGTCTATTGTCATCAATGTGGGTCCGGGTTGCCCCCGACCGCGCGCTTTTGCTCCAACTGCGGCGCAGTCATTCCCGCGACGCAGCCCATGCCCGGCAGGCCGCTGCTCAGGCCCCGCTTGGGCCGTCAGATTGCCGGAGTCTGCATTGCGCTGTCCCAGGCCAACGGCTGGGATGTCGGCGTGGTTCGCGTTATCACCGTACTTGGGTTCTTTTTTTCGGGCGGATTTGTCGGCATCGCCTATCTGGCCGGCTGGATCGGCATTCCGGAAGAACCATTCCTGCTGCCGGGAACGAACCCTCACGGCACCGGGGCGTATCCTCCTAACGTATGAACAGAACCTACCAGTCGAATGGCGCAACTCTGTCCTTTTCCGACACCGGCAAGGGATTGCCGGTAGTTTTTCTGCATCCCACGCCCCTCGATCACGATTATTGGCGCCCGCTGGCTGAAAACCTGCCTGGCGTCCGAGCCATCGCCCCTGACCTGCGCGGCCACGGAAACTCGGAACTCGGCCATTCGCTGCTTGTTGGTGGCTTCGCCCGCGTTTCCGATGCGCCGGTGCTGACCATGGAGCAACTTGCCGCCGACACGCTGGCGCTTCTCGATTATCTTGCTCTGCCTGAAGCCGTGTTTGCAGGCTGCTCCATCGGCGGCTACGTGCTTTTCGAACTCTGGCGTCAGGCTCCGCGGCGCATGACCGGTCTGGCCTTCATCTGCTCCAAGCCCCAGCCCGACGCAGAGGCCAATCTCGTAAAGCGCGTTGCGAATATTGCCCAGGCCCGCGCCGGTGGCGCCGATCCACTCTTTGACGGCATGGCGCAGTCTCTTATTGGCGCGACCGCCCGCGAGCGCCGTCCCCAGATTGTCTCCGAACTGCGCGCCCGCATGACGCTCACTTCTGAGGCTGTTGTCGCCGTGCAGGCCGGGCTCGCCACCCGCCCCGATTCCGTGCCGACCGTTGCCACCATCACAGCGCCGGTGCTGGCCATCGCCGGCGGCGAAGATCCCTCTGTCACTCCGGCCGAGATGGAAGCGCTTCGCACCGCGCCGGGGGGATGCGAGTTCCACTTGCTCTCCGAGGCAGGCCACTTTGCCGCATACGAGTATCCGAGCAAAGTCGCGGCGCTGCTCGCCGACTGGCTCAAGCAGATTGCGGACTAACCCTTCCCAGAGAACAAGGAAAGATGCTTTGGATGGGCACGGTTTTGGCTCCGTTTATTGCCCTCCGATGGCGGGGACCGGCAGGGCACTGCCCTGGCGTGGTAAATCCCTTCTCTCCGTGGGGGAGACTTTGCACATTGGCGTCAATCAGCGATCTTTCTTGGTATCCATCTCATTCAATCTAAACAACTTCATGACTCAGGGTTTGGCGCGCCAAGTTCATGAGCCTTGGCGAGTTCCTTCGCGAGGACCGAAGGGCCGCCGGGACCAGATCAAACCTCTACAGTTCGAGGAGAAATTCTCGGATGCGAACTAACCCTGAACTGACTAAGCGCTCCTCGAACCACATCTTCAGAGCAGGTGAGTAAAGTTTTGTCCTTTTACCCTGCAAAATCTTGCATATTGACCTGAAGTCGGAGATCTAAACGGTTTATTTTCAACAGATCAACCTGGCCTGTCGATTGCATATAAGGTCATATCTGCTTTAGGTTGCGCCTTTTGTCATTCCGAAATTCAGGCTCTTCTAGGCGATGCAACTACGAATTCGAGAGGAGAACGATTCTTATGAAGAAAATGGTCCTGGGTTCGGTCGCATTAGCGGTTTGCTTCACAGGTACATCGCTTTTTGCCAGCACCATATTCAGTGAGAACTTTGAGTCGGCTACGCCGGGATTGAGCCAGACATCTGCTGGACAATTCACCGCAATCAATGGAACGAATATCGATGTTGTCGCAGCCTCCAATGGGTGGGGCAGTCTCGTAGTGGCCCCCGAGTCCGGCAATGTCGTCGATCTGGGCGGCTCTGGGGGGAATTCCTATGGCGATTTGCAATCCAGTGTCATCACATTGAAGCCAGGCTCTTATGACTTCAGCTTTGATCTCGTTGGTTCGCAACGCGGCATTACAACGACGACGGACGTTTTCGTTGCCCCGGTTGTTCCTGGCACTGATCTGTACAGCAATTTTTTCACTTTGGGCACCTCCGACAAGACCGTGACAAACGCCCTTCTGACGGTCGGCACCACGGAGCAGGTCACCATCAATTTCGTTCTAACTGAAACAGGTAACCCCAATATCGGTTCCTTGCTTGATAACGTCGAGATCACCAGTACGCCAGAGCCATCCAGCCTTCTGCTGCTTGGCAGCGGTCTCGTGGCGCTTGCGGGCTTCGCTCGTCGCAAGTTTGGCACAAACAACGCCTAGGTACAGGCCTTGCCGCTTTCGGAGGCATTTTGCGCCGCAAGCTGCGCCTGATCCCAGCTGTATTCCTCATGCCGGAACGCTCGTTCCGGCCCGAGTGACCTCGAACCGAAGACTGCGCACCGAGCCTGCACGATCTCGCCAAAAGCCGAGATTGTGCGCTCGGTGCGCGCTGCTTTCTGAAATCGGCCATTTTTCATCCTTTAGGGCCTCCAGATCGGGATTCGCGGCAGTCTGACAGGCCCCGCGTCGGATGCGCCACAAGACAGGCGATAAAGGGATCCGGCAGGGTTCCGCCCCGGAATGGTAAATCCCTTCCCTCCGTGCGCAAGAGATTGCACATTGGCGTCGATCAGCGATCTTTCCTGTATCCATCTCATTCAATCTAAATAACTTGATGACTCCGTGGTTTGGCCTGCCAAGTGCATGAAGCTTGGCGGGTTCCCTCGCGTGGACCAAAGGGCGGCCGGGACCAGATCAAACTTCCTCAGTCCGAGGAGACTATCTCGGATACGAACAAAAAGAGGGTCGCTTGAACGCTTTCAACCAAGAAGGAGTGATATGAGACTTAATCGGATTTCAGGATGGCTCGCGGCAGCGGCATTGGCAACTATCATGATGCCTGCGGCAATCGCGCACGCCGAATCGTATGTAGTTTGGACCTCAGGTACAACCAGTACGCTTACCTCCCCTGGTACTGTTACCGGCACATTGTTGGGTTCGGTTAATGTCACCTATACCGGGGATGTGGCTTGGTTTGACCCAACGGACGGCCCCGTTAAGAATGCTCCCGCCGCCGATTTTACCGCGGGAGGTGCAATCAATCCTCCGCCAAACACCGGCCTGATCGGGCTATCACAAGGGAATAGCTCGTATGGGGCAAACCTGCTACCGTACGGCAACGAAGTGACGTTTTCCAAGCCGGTTACAAATCCGATTATTGATATCGTCAGCTTGGGCTGGGGCGGGGCGCAGATTGTTAATTACAACTTCAGTGCGACTCCCGTGATCCTGAGTCAGGGAACGGACAATTGGGGTGGCGGCCCATCGGATCTTTGGGTGATTAGTAATACCCTATACGGAAATGAAGGAAGTGGGGTGGTTCAATTCGACGGGACCTATTCCTCGATCAGTTGGACGGCCGATGGTGGAGAGTACTGGAATGGCATCACAGTCGGAGCTGCTACTCCCGAACCGAACAGCCTGCTCCTTCTCGGCACGGGCCTTGCCGCCTTTGCCGGCATGCTGCGCCGCAAACTGCGCGCCTGATTCCTGCGCCTGTATCACTCAGGCCGGAATACTCGTACCGGCCTGAGTGACCTCGATCCGATGACTGCGCACCGAGCCTGCACAATCACGCCGAGTGACGGGACTGTGCGCCCAGAGCGTTCTGTCGGCGAAAACCGGCCGTCTATCATCCTTCGAACTGCGTTTTACGTGGCTGGGCGCGGAACCGTGCCCAGCCATTTTTCTTTCCATCGGTTTGCCACACAAGGCAAAGCCTACAGACCCTGAAACAGGCTCACCGCGAAACCCGATCCACGTCCTGCTTGTCACGAATCGGCGCATCGAGGACCGGCACGTCTATCTTCGGCGCCTTCAGGCCGTTTTCATAGCGAGAGACCGTCGCCATCAGGTTCTCGACTGCCTCCACGGTCTTGATGCCGCCCCTGGCTCCGGCAGCCATGCAGTTCATTGCCGCCGCCGCGCAGGAGAAATCAAGCTGACGATCCAGCGGCCACTCCCGCAGCAATCCATAGATGAATCCAGCCCGGAAAATATCGCCCGCCCCGGTCGTGTCAACCACAGGAACCCGATAGGCCGCGCTGCGGTGGAGCCTTCTTCCATCCCACGCCAGCACGCCATCCTCGCCCAGCGTGGCCGCGCTCAGCCGGCAGTTGTAGCGGGATTGCATGCGCTTGAGCGCACTCTCCAGATTGCTGTCCTTCATCAGCTTGCAGGAGAAGTCCTTGCTCACAATCAGGTAGTCGATGTTGGCAATCAACTCGTCCACGCCCGGATAGGTCTCATCCAGATCGGCGACCACGGGAATCCCCGCTTCGTGAGCCCAACTGGCGGCCAGCGTAGCCGCCGCGGTCTCGTGTCCGTCCACATGCAGCACGCGCGCATTCACAATCCACTCGCGCTTCAGATCTTCGGGCTGCAGAGCCATAGTCTCGTCGCGCCGGCAAAGCACAGTGCGCTCGCCCCCGCCGTCCACCAGGATCAGCGACTGCGGGCTCACGCCCCCCGGCACTGAAATCAGCCGCGCTTCCACGCCCACACGGTCAAAAGCCTCGCGGTGCAGGCAGGCGGCGTGATCGTCGCCCAGCTTGCCAACGTAGCGGGTGCGGAGTCCCCAGGTCTGGCAGGCCACCACCGTGGTCGCCACCTGGCCGCCCGGCATCACGATCGAGTTGCCGTACTCCATCTTCGACCCGCGCGGCGGATACTCGGCCAGCGGAATGAGCGTGTCGGTAGCGTTCAACCCCACGCCCACCAGGTCGACTTTTTGGATCTCGGTCATTCAAATATTGTAAGGGCTGAACGGACGCATCACTCAGTCGCGGGCCGTTTGCGGAGGCGCCGCGTCAGCGATCCGGATCTCGGATCGGGACCTCGACCTCCGGGTGCGCGTTAAACTCTCAGCTTTGCAGCTCCGGTCACGGAGCCTTGCCCGGACTTATTCGCGCCCATCGTCGTCTTCTGCCGGCGTGTTGGAGAGATCGATCCCCAGCGGAAGGGCGACAGTACGCTCGACTTCTTCTTTTGCGTCCATTGCCTGCTGGACGCTGAAGGTCATGGCAATCTCGTCGATCTTCCGCGAGTATTCACGGCGCAGGCTCACCAGATCGACGCGCAGGTTGTCGCGGTATTCCGTGTCGTCGCCGGCGGACGCTTCCCACTTTACGGTGAGAATGATCGTGAAGCGCAAAGTGGCGAGTTCTTCGATGCAGACTTCTAGCGGCTTCTCCAGTTTCTCGTGTGTGTGCTGGAAACCAGGGTCTATCGAGATTGCTTCGAGTAAATGAGTAGGCATGGCGATTCTCCCTCAGGGGCTCCGCCCCTGGAATACAATCCGAGCAGACCGGATGGGAAAACGTCAGCACCTTGAACGCCGGCACAGATCCGGATGAACCAAACTCTTTCGGTGGAGTTTGGAAGTATTGTGCAGCGTTGTTTACCACGACGCTGTGATTTAAATCACGTTACCCAAATTCTCCTGATGGCACCTTTCCGTTCTCGATGGGCCGCTGCCTTGCACGCGCCCCTCTCTTGCAAAGCACTCACCTGATCGGCAGATCTTCAACGCTTTCGGAAAGAGCGCTTCGGATCACTGTCTCCAGCCGGGAACGCTCCAATGCTGTAGGCTCAAGAGAGGACTCCTGTTACCCCGGATCTTGACTGTGCCCCAATCGCAAACCCCATCCCCGCGTCCGTTTTATCATCCGCATCCCGGCAGCGCCCTGCATTGCGGAAGCGTCTCGCTCGAAGCACTCGCCCGCCGGTACGGAACACCGCTCTACGTCTACTCGGCCGATCAGATTGCCGAGCGGCTCAGCCTGTTTCAGTCGGCCCTGGCCGGCCGCGACCACCTCGTCTGCTACGCCGTCAAGTCCAACTCGGCGCTGGCCATTCTCAAGCTTCTGGCCGATAGTGGCGCGGGCTTCGACATCGTTTCAGGCGGCGAACTGGAGCGAGTCCTGGCCGCCGCTCCCGAAGCTGTTGGCCGCGTGGTCTTTTCCGGGGTGGGCAAAACAGCGCCTGAAATCGACCTCGCGCTCAAGGCAGGCATCCTTGAGTTCAACGTGGAAAGCGAGGCGGAACTGGCTCTGCTCGCAGCCCGCGCCCGCAAGCTGAAACGCACCGCGCGCTTTGCCTTGCGCGTCAACCCCGACGTATTCGCCGACACCCATCCCTACATTTCCACCGGCCTGCGCGAGCACAAGTTCGGCATCGATATCCGCCAGGCGCTGCGCATCTACAAGAGCGCAGCCGGGGATCGCTGGCTCGAGGCGCACGGAGTTAGCGTTCACATCGGCTCGCAAATTCGCTCCGCGCAACCGTTTGGCAAAGCCATGGAGCGCGTGAGCACGCTGGTGGAGCAACTGAGGCGCGAGGGCATTGTGCTGAAATCGGTGGATGCCGGCGGCGGCCTGGGCATCGACTATCACGGCGGCGCCTTCGATGCCGCGGCCAAGGTGGCCGAGTACGCCGCGGCCATTCAAGGGGCGCTGGCGGGATTTGAAGGCCGGCTGCTGATTGAGCCGGGGCGGTTTCTCGTCGCCCAGGCCGGGGCTTTGGTGGCGCGCGTTCTCACCGTAAAACGCAATGGCAGGAAGACATTCGTCATCACTGATGCGGCCATGAACGACTTGATCCGTCCGGCGCTTTACCAGGCGCATCATGAGATTGTGCCCGTGCGCCCACGTCCAGGCAGACCTCGCACTGTCGACGTTGTCGGCCCCATCTGCGAGTCAGGCGATTTCTTCGCACGCGACCGCAAACTCGGGCATGTCGAGCCCGGCGACCTGCTGGCTCTTCTCGATGCCGGCGCTTACGGCATGGCGCAGAGTTCGAACTACAATACGCGTATGCGCCCGGCTGAGGTCCTGGTCGTGGGCAAGAAGGCACGTCTCATTCGCCGCCGCGAGACGATGGCCGATCTGCTGGCGCCGGAGATTCTCTGAGCCAACCGTGTCTTTCTCCGCATCAAACGGGGTATCATTTTGGTGAAGCTGCGATGGAATCGGGTGAGCCCGCGATGGAAGAAAACCGCATCACAATCGAGCCAGGAAAACGCTCGGGCCAGCCCTGCATCCGGGGCCTGCGGATCACGGTTTGGGATGTCCTGGGCTGGCTGGCGGCAGGCGTGAAAGAGGAGCAGATTCTCGCTGACTATCCAGACCTGGAGGCTGCCGATTTTCCTGCCGTCTTTGAATATGCAACGCGCCTCGGACGCCGTGTTGCCCAGTGAAGCTGCTCTTTGACGAGAATCTCTCTCCTCGGCTCGTCCGCCGCATTGAAGATTTATTCCCCGGCTCATTGCACGTCCGTTCTCAGGGACTAAAGCAGACACCGGACAAGATGGTGAGGGAATACGCTAAGTCCAACGGGTTTTCAATCGTGACAGCGGACGCCGATTTCTACGAATTAGCCATTGCATTGGGGCCTCCCCCAAAGGTGATCTGGCTTCGCGGCTGCGATTACCCGACTGCGGTTGCCGAAGAGTTGATGCGAAGTCAGGCGATTCGGATCGCCGAATTCCTGGAAGACCCGGAGCGGGCCGTGCTCATCTTGCGCCCTCATTGACCTTTCGACCTATTCGTCGCACACATGCAATCCCCGTCACATCCTGTTATGGTGTTGCGCGAGGGATTTCACAATGCGAATTGGAGTTCATGCGATCGGCGCACTTGCGATTGCCGGGCTGGCGCTGGGGTGGTCCGCGCCGGTCCATGCGGATCCCCTGACGGTAAAGACCGCGCAGGGCAAGGTTCAGGGCAAGACCATCAACGACGGCAAGGTGAAAGCGTATCTTGGCCTGCCGTATGCGGCGCCTCCGGTGGGCAACTTGCGCTGGAAGGCGCCTGAGCCGCCGGCAAAATGGAAGGATGTCCGCGACGCAACGCACTACGGCGCGCGATGCATGCAGGCCCCCGTCTTCGCAGACATGATCTTCCAGGACAACGGACCGAGCGAAGACTGCCTCTTTCTGAATGTTTTTGTGCCCGCCGGGGCGAAGGCCCGAGGCAAGCTGCCGGTCATGTTTTGGATTCACGGCGGTGGCTATGAAAGCGGCTCCGCCTCCGAGCCTCGGCACAACGGGGACTTTCTTCCCACCAAGGGCGTGGTTCTGGTCACCATCAACTACCGTCTTGGCGTCTTTGGTTTTCTGGCCACGGCAGAGCTCGCCAAAGAAGCCAATGGCGTGGCAGGGAACTACGGCCTGCTGGACATGGTGGCGGCACTCAAGTGGGTTAAGGCCAATATAGCGGGTTTCGGCGGGGACCCCGGCAACGTAACCATCTTCGGCGAGAGTGCCGGCTCCTTTGCCGTGAGCACGTTGATGGCCGCGCCTACGGCGCAAGGGCTGTTCCATAGGGCCATCGGCGAGAGCGGCGGGGCCTTCAGCGACTTGTTGCCCACCGGCACTCTTGAAGCGACGGAGAAGAAGGACGAAGAATGGGTAGCATCAAGTGGCGCGCCCACTCTCGCGGAACTGCGCGCCATGCCCGCCGACGCCCTACTCGCAGCTTCGCGAAAAGAAAGCGCGCCGGACTTCTCGCCGGTGGTGGATGGCCGCCTGCTGATCGAGCCGGTAGCCGCAACGTATGCCGCGGGAAAGCAGGCGCATATCCCGCTGCTGGCCGGTTGGAACAGTGGGGAGGACGATAGGCTGGCCGTGGGCATGACCGTCGATAAGTGGGATGCCTACGCAGCCGAACACTTCGGCGACCGCGCGGCCGAGTTCCTCACTCTCTATCCCGGCGAGACCGGCGAGCAGGCTGCGCGTTCGTCCATCGAATACGGCGGCGACAAATTCATCGCCTTCGGCACATGGAAGTGGATTGAGGCACATCGGCAAACCGGCGACTCGCCTATCTACCGCTACCACTTCGAACTTGCCGCTCCGCCCAGCAAGTTTCATCCCGACGCGAACGCCTTCCACTCCGACGACATCGAGTATGTCTTCGGCTCCATCGACACCCGGCCCGGCGCCGTGTGGCGGCCCGAGGATCGCAAACTGAGCGAAGAGATGATGAGCTATTGGACCAACTTCGCGAGGACCGGCGATCCCAACGGACCGGGCCTTCCCGAGTGGCCGAAGCTGGGCGCCGAAAACAAGATCGTCCGCCTGGACGACCCAATCTCGTCGGGAGCGAGCACAGTAGAGCCGCGCTATGAGTTTTTATTGAAAGCGATGCCGCCCACGCAGCCGTGAGTCACAGCATTTGTGCGCTGGTCCGTTGGGGCCGCGACCGGTTTACTGGCTGACCCCCGATGCCGCTGTGAAGCCGGCAACCTGGTCGGCAGGAATGGTACTGGCCGGAGGCGGTGCTGCGAATGTGGAGTTCTTGGCGTTGATGGCGCCGGAGTAGTCGGGTCCAAGCCCCAGCTTCTTGATTGCACGAGAGTCAGGCATCAGCTTGGTCTGCCATCCCTGGTCGGCCTGGTACTTCTGCATGGCGGCGGCTGTGGCTGCATCCCACTTTCCTGTCGCTTCGCCGCTCAGATAGTGTTCGCGGATGAGGGCCTGCTGAATCTGCGTGACGCGTTCCGGCTCGATGGCCTGCTGACCGCGCGACCGGGGAGACTTCTGCGTCGTCTTGCGACCCTTGTGAGTCGTTTGGCCGCTGGTGGGGGCGCGATGAACGCGCGATGCGAACCCCGACGGCGTAATCAAGGCCGCGGAAACAATAAGTGCCAGGCTGGCGCGAAAAATGAGCATGTGATGCTACCTCGATGAAATTCGTTCTATCTAAGGCGAATGCGTGAAGTTTAGCTAAATGTATCACATTGCGGCAAGAGAAAAAATCGGTACCGGATAGGGAATCTTACCGCCGAGAAAACTCGGCGCCGGCCGCTTAATTGAGCAACCGGCGCCTTGTGTCCGCTACTGTAAGGTCCCGCCCACGTAGTTGATTCCCTGGTCGGGGTGCTTGGGATCCAGGACCTCGAAGACCACATCGTCGCCGGTCTTCAGCTTCTTTGCCACGGCATCGAACTGGTCCCTGGTTCCAGTGGGCTGCTTGTTGACGCGGGTGATGACCAGGCCGGGCTCAAGACCCTGCAGGTCGGCGAACGAGCCGGTGCGAACCGACTCGATCAGCACGCCCTGGGTGTGAATCTTGGCCGCGGTTGCCGGGGAAACCTCGCGAACCACGAGGCCCAGTTTGGTCTCGCCCTCATCCCCCTGGGTTTCGGGATTGGCCTCGGTCAGGTTGTTGCCCAGGTCCGCAAAGACCTTATCGCGGTCGCCGATGGTCACCGTGGTGTCGGCCGGCTTGCCATCGCGCATGAAACCCAGGCGAGCGGTCGAGCCCGGCCTGCGGCTGGCAATCTCGTCCACCAGGTCATTGCCGTCCTTGATGCTGCGGCCGTCGATAGAGACGATGATGTCGCCCGGCTTGACGCCAGCTTTGTCGGCGGGTCCACCCGGTTGAACCTCCTGCACCAGCACGCCGTTCTTGAAGCCGTAGACGCGATTGACGGCGCCGGAAAGCCCTTCGCGGAACTGGATGCCGATGGAGCCGCGTGTCACCTTGTGACTGGGACTGATGAGGTCGTTGTAAACCTGAACCACGGTGTTGGAGGGCATTGCGAAACCGATGCCCTGGTAGCCGGCCGACTGCGTAAAGATGGCCGTATTCACGCCGATGACTTCACCGTTCATATTCAGCAGCGGTCCGCCGGAGTTGCCCGGATTGATGGCTGCATCGGTCTGGATGAAGTGCTGGAATTGACCCCCGGCGCCGGGGTCGATGGTCCGGTTCTTGGCCGAGATAATGCCGGCGGTGACGGTCTGCGACAGAGCGAACGGGCTGCCAATGGCCTCTACCCAGTCCCCAACCGAGGCGGTATCGGAGTTGCCCAGCTTCACGGTCGGGAGCGGCGTGCTGGTGTCGATCTTGATGACGGCCAGATCGGTAGCTTTGTCGGTGCCGATCACCCGTGCCGGACGGCCCAGATCCTGGGTGTCGGGATCGGTCGACAGCTTGACATAGATTTTGTCGGCCTTCTCGACTACGTGGTAGTTGGTGACGATGTAGCCCTTGGAATCGACGATGAAACCCGAGCCAAGCGACTCCTGGACACCCCCGCCTTGGTCGCCGCCGTCCGGAGAGGGAACCTGGCCGCCAAAGAAGCGATTGAAGAAGTCCTGGAAGTTATCCTGTCCCTGGCCTTGGCCCGGGCCCTGCCCCTGGCCCGGCTGCTGATCTTCGTCATCGTCGCCGTTGCCGCCGGGATTCTTCTGATTGGGCTGAACCTTGAAGTGGAAGTTGTGGGGGTTCTTGTTGGTCGACTGTTTGGGCAGGGTCTGTGTATTGATGTTCACCACCGCCGGTCCAACCTGGTGGGCGATCCTCACAAAATCGTTGGGGGGGACGGTGGAGTTGACCACCCTGAGGGGAGTCGCATCGGTGCTGCTGTTCTGCTGTTCCTGTCCGCGCACCCCATGGGCCGCAAAGGAACCGACCAGAATCGCGGCCGAGAGGGTAGCGAGCAGTGCAAAGGTTGAAGCGAGACGGCGCGAGCGCAGCCGTTCGAAGAGCGATTTCATGGATTCGATGACCTCGTAAGGTGACCAACCTCGCGGCTGGAGTGTTGACTGCACCAACTCCTAGTATAGCCAGCCGAGGGCAATACCGCCTGGCCGGCCCGGAGAAACAGTGTGCGCCGCCAGACCGCGATGCGGCGATGTAGCATTTCGCTCCTGGAGTTTAGACGCGGTTGACCTGCAAAGAGTTGTGGTGCGCCGCGTTATGTTGCTACCGGACGGTCGATGGCAACGGTGAGCGGCTAGCGAATCTTCATGGCGGCCGCATAGACCTGTTGACCGGCGACAAATGTCTCCAGCACTTTGGCCGTCAGAAGCTCCGACGGGGGCACGGTCGAGAGATTGCGGTCCACCAGGATGAAGTCCGCATCGTAGCCGGGGGCAAGTTTGCCCTTGTGCTGTTCCGCGAACTCGGCATAAGCCGAGCCCTGCGTGTAGGCGTACAGCGCCTGGCCGCGGGTTATTCGGTTCTCGGGAAAATAGCTCCTTGTCCCTGCTTCGTTCATACGCGTTACTGCGGCGTAGAGGCCGCGGAAGGGCGTGATGGGCTCGACCGGGTAGTCGGTGCCGAAGGCAAGAGGCACGCCGGCGTCGAGGAAGGCCTTCCAGGCATAGGAGTAGGCTGCGCGTTTGGGGCCAAGGCGGGCCTCGGCCCAGTTCATGTCGGTGAGCAGGTGATTGGGCTGCATGGAGGCGATCACGTCGTGCAACCTGAAGTTCATGATCTCGACGAGATCGACGACTTGGGCATGCTCGATGCGATCGCGACCGCGGTAGTGCCGCACTGGACAGGCTATCTTTTCGTCCATTGGTTGGTGTTCCTGGCTGGGCGGTCGGCAAAAGAACGAGTTCCCACTTGCACCGTTCGCAACAGTCAGCGCCTCCAACGCCATGGCGACGGCCTTGTCGCCAATGGCGTGAAAGCCAAGCTGGAAGTCGGCCTGTGCTCGTTCCACAGCCATCTTGTTCAGTTCCGGCTGAGTGAACTGAGGCAACCCAGTATTTCCTGGATCGTCGGTGTATTGATCCTTTAGCGCCGCGGTTCGCGAGCCAAGCGAGCCATCCATAAAGCCCTTCAACATTCCGGTGTGCAGCAGCGGATCGTTGAGGTCGTGGTGATTGCGCATCCTAATTAGTTCTGGCAATGCAGATTTGAACGGTAGCCACTCGCTAATGCGCAGGTTGAGCTTGCCGGCCTTCTCCAGTTCTTCGAAAACAAGGAAGTCATCCCAGTCGCTGAAGTCCTGCACACTGGTGACGCCGTGCATCAGGGCGTCGGCGATGGCCAACTCGTCGCCCCTCTTGCGCTCGTCGTGGGTGGGCGGGGGAATGACCTTCGAAACCAGCTCTTGCGCCGACTCGCGCAGAATCCCTGTCGGCTCGCCTCGGGCGTCGAGGTCGATGGCGCCGCCTTGTGGCGGGACCGTTTTGCCCGTAATGCCCGCGGCCTTCAGTGCCGCCGTGTTGGCGATGGCGATGTGTCCGTCGATGCGCCGGAGAAATGCGGGATGGCCCTGCGTAACTGTGTCGAGTTCCTGCCGCGTGGGCAGTGTCTTGTCGAGCCATAGCGTGTGGTCCCAGCGGCCGCCGGTGAGCCAGCGGCCTGCCGGCGCGGCCTTGGCATCGTCGCCGACTTCGGCCAGCATTGCGGCGAGCGATTGCACGCCGGCCAGGTCCACGTTCATCTTGATTCGGCCGGCTTCTCCCAGGTGTGTGTGCGCGTCATTGAAACCGGGAAACACGGTTACGCTTTTTCCTGCCCCGTGCAGGTCGCGCATCTGCGTTCTCGGTCCCGCGAGGCGCTTGACGTTCTCGTTGCTGCCCACGTACAACACCTTGCCCCCACCAATTGCCATCGCCTCAACGGCTTGCGGTTTGTCCTGAGCGAGGCCCTCGCCGGTGTAGATGACGCCGTTATAGAAGACGATGTCCGGGGACTTATCCGAAGGAGAGGCGGGCTGAGGCGAATGCGATTGCTCTACCGCGTGGCTCTGTGTCTGAGCGCGGCATAGAGATGTGAGGAAAATCGTTGCCACGAACAAGGCATTGACGGCGCGCATGGCTGGAGTGTAGCAAACGGAACCGCAGCCGTGAACTACTGCTCCGCCGCCCATTCGAGCATGGCCAGGGTCAGCAGCAGAACCCGCCGCAGGCCGGTTTCGCGATCCTTGCCGGAATACCATTCGGCCTGGGTGTGCGCGCCGCCGCCTTCGCCGCCGGCGCCCATGGACAAGGCCGGAACGCCCATGGAGAGCGGGATGTTGGCGTCTGTGGAGCCGAGACGGAGATCGGTGCGCAGCCGCAAATGGCGGTCCACGGCGCGCAGCGCCTCCAGCAGCGGAGAGTCGCCGGGCAAATTGGCCGCGGGCCGGTCTCCGATCTTGACAATGTTGTAGGTGAGAGAGCTGCCGGCGCCTGCCGTCGTCTTTGCCTTTGCATTCGAGTGTGCAACGGCGTCTTCGACGGCTCGATGCAAGGCGACTTCGAGACGCAGGAGCTGATCGGGGTCGGTGGATCGGAGATCGATGGCTGCCTGGGCCGATTCCGGGATCGAATTCACGCTGGTGCCGCCGCGAATGGTGCCGAGGTTCAGTGTGGTCCGTGGCTCTTCCGGTAAGGAGATCTCCGCCACCACCGCCAGCGCCGCGGCCAGAGCCGCAATCGGGTTTGGCAAGCCCGCATCGGTAAAGCTGTGGCCGCCTGGCCCCTTGATGGTTACCTGGAAGCGCCGGCTTCCGAGTGCCTGAGTCACGACCGAGTCCGCGCCTGCTCCGTCGAGCACGATATGAGCAGCGACGCGCCCGGCAAACGGGCCCCGGCTGTAGAAATGCCGCACCCCGCGAAGGTCGCCTTCCCCCTCTTCTCCCACATTGCCCAGAAAGATCAGAGGCACGGGGAGTTCGATCTTCGACCCGGATAACGCGTGAGCAAGGGCCAGCATTCCGGCCACGCCGGCGCCATTGTCGCAGGCGCCGGGAGCAACCAGCCGATCGCCTTCCACAACGGGATTGAGCGGCGTGTCGGCGGGAAACACTGTGTCGAGATGGGCCGAAAGCACGACGACTGGACCAGTGCTCTCCGGCGGCAGGCTGGCGGCAGGCAGCGTCCCTTGGACATTGCCGACTGCGTCCGTTTTCACATCGCTCAGCCCGGCCTCGGAAAAACGGGCGGCCAGCCACTCCGATCGCGCTTGTTCCCCGAACGGAGGCGCGGGAATCGCCACCAGCCGCGCTTGCCAGTCCATGATCTTCCTGGGGTTTCCATGCAGCCAGGCGAACGCCAAGTGGACCGGCCTCTGGCCAGCCAGTGTTGTAACACGCGAAAAGGATGAACTGCGGGAGAAGAGCGCCATGCGACTGATTTCAGAGTAGCAGGGAGGCGACGGCGAATTCGTCTGTTCCTGGAATCATGGAGCCATAGCGGGGCGGAGCAGTTCGAACTTCAAAGCCTGCTTCAGGAAGGGCGCAATCGCCTTGCCAGCAGCGGAGTCATATCCCGGCGGCCGTCGGCGATGACCGCGACATACACAGTCTTTCCGCGAATCCGGTAGAGAATTCGATAAGGTTTGAAGAAGATCTGGCGATAGGCACGGCTGCCCTTCTCGAGAAGCTCTGCCGGGTGCGCGCCTCGCTCGGGGAAGTCCCGCAGTGTCATCGCCGCGCGAACGATCTCCCGCGCGACGTAGTCCGCACTTTCCATCGAATCGTGCTTCGAAATATAGGCATGGAGGGCGCGCAAGTCGATCTGAGCGCTCTTAGTAAATCTGACCGTAAACGCCATCAGGCTTGCGGGACCTCGACTCCAAATTCCGCCATGACTTCTTCGATGGGAACCGTCTCTCCGGCCTCAATCTCCTTGTCGGCCAACGCCAGGATTTTGAGCAATACCTGGGTTTCGTTCATCAACTCATCATAGGAGCGGACATCCACCAACACCGCCCGCGCCTCGCCGTTCTGGGTAATGATTATTGGCTCGCGTTCCTCCGAGATTCTGTCCAGGAGTTCGGCAGCATGGGCCTTGACGTAGCTGATGGGCTTGATTTGGGTTGAGTAACGCATTGAAACCTCCATGAACCATTATGAGACTAAATATAGTCTTTATTTAGACTAAAAAGAAAGACCTATACGGTCCATCCGGTTGAATGCTCCTCGTCGTACTCTACCGAATGCAAGAACAGCCCGCGAGCCGGGGCCGTGGGCCCGGCAGCCGAGCGGGAGCGGGCCGCCAGAATACCTGGGATCTCCTCGGCTCGCCGCTTTCCCCGGCCAACGTCCAGCATGGTTCCCACCAGGTTGCGGACCATGTGGTGAAGAAATCCGTTCCCGCGCACGCGATAGATCCAGAGACGTCCGGCCTCTGTCTGCTTCTGCTCCCATCCGGATGAGAAGACTGTTCTTATCGCCGATTGTGGCGTTGTTGGCGCCGCTGCGGACTGCTCGCGCCCCGAGTCAATGGAGATGCCGCGGCTGGCAAGGTCCGGATCGGTGGCGGCGAAGCTCAGGAAGTCATGTTCCTCCTCGAAGCGCTTCGCAGCCTGTTGCAGGGCTTCCAGGTCCATCGGCCAGGAGCAGGCGAGAACGTAGCGGTCCAGAAACGGGGCACAGATTGCCTCGCGGTAGACGCGGTATTCGTAGGTCTTGGCCAGGGCCGAATGCCGGGCGTGGAAGGCAGCGGTGACCTTTCTGGCCTCGAGAATCCGGATGGAGGTGGGCAGAGTCCGATTGAGGGCGCGGAGCAGGTTCTCCGGCGGAATGTGGGCCCGCAGGGCGAAGCTTGCCACCTGTCCCAGCGCGTGAACGCCGGCGTCGGTGCGTCCGGAGCCCTGGGGGAGCGGAGTTTCACCTGTGATGCGGCCCAGCGCGGCCTGCAGCTCTCCCTGGATGGTGGGTTCTCCGGGCTGGACCTGCCAGCCGCGGAAATCCGTGCCGTCATAGGCCAGGGTGAGCTTCCAGGTCTGCGGAGCCTGCACGGGTTCGGCAAAGTCAGTCATGGCGTGGCGCTTGCATAACAGGGTACTCGACCAAGGCGGTCCGCAGTTGGGGGAAGTGCCGGTGGGATATACTCAGCTTTCTGCACTTTATGTCGATTTGGCAACTGCGAAGACCGCTGGCCGGGGTGCAGGGAACGAAAGTGGCGTTCCTCGCGTAGTGAAGGATGAGCCAATCGGCCGTCCGGAAGCGAAAATCGCCCTGGATCACCAGAAATTTGCGTCCGGAAAGGGTTTCTGGACGTCTTTTAGAATGGCAACCCACATGCCTCAGCTATTCGCGGAGAGGAATCATGCATTTGCACCGTACTCGTGTGTTCGATGGGCAGGAAATAACCGCGCTGGACAATTCTGAAAAAGCAGGACGCAGGCAGGCTGGCGGGAGGCTGCGCGCAGCCGCGGCGCTGATGCTTACGATGGCTTCCTGCATGCCTCCGGGTTTCGCACAGCAAGCTCAGGCAGCGTCGAACGGGCCGGACAAGGCCGCGTCCGATCTGCCCTCGGTACCGGCGCCGATCCCTACAGAGCCGTTCTCGCTCCGGGATTCCGAGCGCGATTTTTCCAAGCCGTATGCGGGTTTTCTCGCCAATCCCATCAACAAGTACCGGCCTACGACCCTCGGCAAGGCGAGTTTTGCGAACTCGGTGCGGCTCACCGACATGGTGAAGGACGGCAAGATCTACCTGAGCCTCTCCGACGCCATCGCGTTAGCTATCGAGAATAACTACGACATTGCCATTGCCCGCTACGACCTGAGCATCGCGGACACGGATATTCTGCGGACTGCGACCGGACAGGCGCCGCTCGGTGCGCCATCGGGCCTGATCGCCAATACGCTGGGAGGATCGGCCACGATTTTGAGCACCGGCGGCGGGCCCGGCGGATCGGCCGGCGGCGCGGGTGGCGCGGGTACGGGCATCAGCGGCTTGTCGCTTACCACAGGCGGTGCGGGGCCGGCTCCTGAGAGCCTTGACCCGAACCTGACGGGGACGGTCTCCTTTGACCGCAGCCGCGCTCCGTCGACAAACTTCTTCACCGGTGGCACCAGTTCGACCAACAACTACAATTTCTCAGTAAACCAGGGCTTCGTAACCGGCACGAATTTTCAGTTCGCTTTCAACAATACGTATGCCACCAATTCCAACTCGACGGCCACCTACAGTCCCCAGTTGACCTCGTTGTTCAAGGCCACCGTCACCCAGCACCTGCTGCAGGGCGCGGGCATTTGGGTGAACAAGCGCTTCATTTACCAAGCGCTGAATGACCGCCGCATTGTGGATTCGTCGTTCCGGCAGCAGATTCTCTATACCGTGAACCAGGTCGAGACCATTTACTGGGGCCTGGTGCAGGCCTATGAGGATGTGCAGGCCAAGGAGCGCGCGCTGGACCAGAGCACCAAGCTTTTGGGCGACAACCAGAAGCAGTTGGAGATCGGGACCATGGCGCCGCTCGATGTGGTGAATGCGCAATCGACGGTGTCCACCGACAAGCAATCGTTGATCAGCGCCCAAAGCTCTTTGAACTATCAGCAGCAGATCATCAAGCAGGCCATCGCCCGCAACCTGAACGACGCGGCGCTCTCTGCCGCGCCTGTGATTCCCACTGACCGCGTCAGTCTGGAGGAGATTCCCGAAGAGACTCAACCAGCCGAGGCGCTGGTGCAGGAGGCTTTTCAGCGCCGGCCGGAGCTGGAACAGGCCGTGCTGACGCTCCGCAACGATGAAATCACGCTGAAGGGCGCGCGGAATGCGCTGCTGCCGACATTCGATATCTACGGCTATCTGCAGGGGCAGGGCATTGCCGGCACCATCAATCCCAATTGCTCTACTTCCCCGTTCGGCTCGCTCTCCAACTGCAACCAGCCGCCGACCGGCTATGGGACGGCCTTTGATCATGCCTTCAATGACTCCGCGCCGGACAAAGGCATTGGCTTTACCCTGAACATCCCGCTGCGCAACCGGTATGCGCAGTCGGTACAGGAGCGGTCGCTGATGGAGTACCGCCAGGCTGAGCTGCGGCTCGAACAACTTTATACTCAGATCCGCATGCAGGTGGTGAATGCCAAATTCGCGCTCACCAACGATCGTGCGCTGGTTCAGTCCTCGCTGTCAGCCAGGGACTACAACCAGCAGAGTCTGGATGCCGAAGAGAAGAAGCTGCGGCTGGGAGCTTCCACCACGGCCAATGTCCTTTTGCAGCAGCGCAATCTGGCTGCGGCGGAGGACCAACTGATCGCTGCGAATGCCGCCTATGCCAAGGACCGCGCCGGTCTGTATCAGGTTCTGGCAGCTACCCTGCAGCATTACGGCATCAACCTGAGCGAAGCGGCAACGGGCGAAGTGAAAACCACTCCCGTGGTGCCCGGTGTGGCGCCCGCCCCGCCGGCCAAGGAGCCTACGATGACTCCTCCGTCAGGGAAATAGCTCTCGGCTTGAAAACGAAGAACGCCCGGCCACGTGCCGGGCTTTTTTCGTCCAGCGGATATTAAGCGGATGTTGCCGTCTTTGAAGCCATCCCCCTATCGTTCCGCGACCTGGTCAAGCAAGTCGAAGAACTCAGGGAAGCTGATGGCGGCCGACTCCGCGCCCTGGATAAGCGTGTCGCCTTCGGCTCGAAGCGCCGCCACGCTGAAGGCCATGGCGATGCGGTGATCGCCGCCCGCGTCGATCGTGGCGCCGTGCAGCCGCTGACCGCCGGGTACGTCCAGACCATCCTCGAACTCAGTCACTTCGGCGCCCATCGCGCGCAGGTTTTTCGCAACCAAGGCAATGCGGTCGGATTCCTTGACGCGCAGTTCCTTGGCATCGCGAATGCGGATGCCGCCGCTCGTGAAGGGCGCGATGGACGCCAGCGCCGGCAGTTCGTCGATAAGCTGCGCTGCCAGGGCGCCGCTCACCTCCGTTGTTCCAAGGCCATCCTCCGGCGCGGAGACCTGCACGGTGCCCACCAGTTCGGCGTGCTTTTCCTCAAGGTGCAGGACTTTGATCTTCGCGCCCAGGGAGGTCAGCACATCAAGGAGCGCGGCGCGGGTCGGATTGAGCCCAAGCGAATCGAGCACCAGGTTGGAGCCGGGGAAGAGCGCGGCGGCGCAGAGAAAGAAGGCCGCGGAAGAGAGATCGCCGGGCACCGCCGCCTCGATGGCGTGAAGCGCCTGCGGGCCGGCGATCGAAACAGAGTCCAGATCGCGAGTAAGCGCGGCTCCAAATGCACGCAGGGCAAGCTCGCTGTGATCGCGGGTTCGAACCGCCTCGCGCACGGTTGTGGTTCCGGCGGTTTGCAGTCCGGCCAGCAGGATGCAGGTCTTTACCTGCGCGCTGGGAACAGGCGTGGTGTAGTCGATCGGCTTGAGCGGCGTGCCTTCGATCGTCAATGGAGCGTGGCCATCGGTGAGGATGAGCCGCGCGCCCATCGCTTCCAGCGGCTTCCGAATACGCTCCATGGGACGGCGGGAGAGCGAGGCGTCGCCAATCAGCGTGAAGCTGCCCTGCTGCGGCGAGAGCAGCCCAGAGATCATGCGCATCGTCGAGCCGGAGTTGCCGCAGTCGAGCGGACCGGCTGAAGGAGTCACGTGGCCGGCCACGCCTGTGATCTCAACGGCCTCGTTGCCGATTCGATCCACCCTCGCGCCCAGGGCTTCCATGCACGCCAGTGTGGATGCGCAATCGGCTCCGGTGGAGAAGTTTGTGAATCGCGAGGTCCCTTCGGCGAAAGCCCCCAGCATGGCGTAGCGGTGGCTGATGGACTTGTCGCCGGGCAGGCGCAGGCTTCCGCTAACATTGCGTGCGGGGCGGATCAGGCGTTCTTCGGGGTCGATATGCAAAGGGGCTCCGGTGGGTATCGTCAATTCAAGTTTAACCAACGGCGGCCTTCTAGAAGGCCCCTTCTCTGTGGCGCTACCGCACGCGCAGCACGATGATGGTCTCGTCGTCGAAGCGGTCTTTGGCGCCCTGAAAGCGGGCTACGTCTTCGAGAATTGCGTCGGCGATGGCAAGGGCAGGCTGGTCGCGACTGGCGCAGAGCAGGCCTTGTAAGCGCTCCTGGCCGTACATCTCTTCCTTTTCGTTTTCGGCGTCCAGGATTCCATCGGACACAAAGACGATGACGTCTCCCGGCTGAGTGGCGACGTTGAACTCATCGTAGGCGACGTCGGGGAAGAGGCCAAGCGGAAAGCCCTCGGCCTGCACGGTGACCGATTGTCCGGAGCGGCAGAAGACCGGCTGGACCGCGCCGGAATTCGCGACCGTGAGGGTCTGGTTTTCGTCGTTCCAGAGCGCAAACAGCATGGTGACGTACTGTGATTCGAGCTTGCGCTCCTGGAGGGCGTCGTTGAGCAGGGCCAGCATCTGGGCGGGCTCGGGCTGCTGGGCGGCTGCGGCGCGCATGATCCCGCTGACCAGTGCGGCAAACAGCGCGGCGGGGGCAGCTTTGCCGCTGACATCGCCGAGCACGATTGCGGTGCGGCCGGGTCCGTAATCCAGAAAGTCGTAGAGGTCGCCGCCAATCGTGCGGGCGGGGAGAAAGCGGACCGCCATCTCGGCTTGGGGGTGCGATGGAGCTTCAGAGGGCAACAGGCGAAGCTGCACCTCGCGGGCCATGGCGATGTCGCGTTCGAGCTGCCGCTCCTGGGTGTGAACGGCCTGATAGAGCCGCGCGTTTTCAATCGCAATCGCGACTTGCGCGGCCAGCGTGGTCAACACTTTTTCGTGCTCTTCGGTGAAGAAATGAGTGCGCGTGTGTTCCAAGTCAAGCACGCCGATGATGCGCCCTTTGTAGAAGAGCGGCACCACCAGCTCGGAACGGGTTTCTTCGTTCATCGGCAGGTAGCGCGGGTCCTTGTTCACGTCGGGCACGTTGATGGATCGCCACTCGCGCACCGCAGTCCCCACCAGGCCGGCTTTCACAGGGATGCGGCGGAGCGGCGCATGGGCATAGCCGAACCGCCATGCATAGCGGGTGATGAGAGTGTCGCCCTTCTCGTCCAGCAGCATGATGGTGAACATCTGGTAGTCGATGAGACGGCGCAGAAGCTGCCCGACGCGTTCCAGCAGCGGGCCCAGTTCCAGGATCGATGCCAGTTCGACGGCGATCTCGTTGAGGACTTCGAGATGTTGTGCCTGGCGCGAGACGCGCGCGTAGAGGCGGGCATTCTCGATGGCCTGCGCGATGCGCGAGGCGGTCACGGTGAGCACGCGAAGATGTTCGGGGCGGAAGTACCCGGCCTCGGTGCTTTCCAGATCCATCACGCCGATGAGGCGGTTCTTGGCGATCAGCGGCACCGCCAGCTCAGAGCGCACCTCCGGGTTGGCGCTGACGTAATGCTCGTCGCCGGCAACATCATTAAGCAGGATCGGCTGGCGGGTGAGGGCGACCTGGCCGACCACACCCTTGCCGACAGGGACGCGCGTCCGCTCAACCTCGGGCGTGTGGCCGATCTGGAAGCGCATGCGCAACTCGTGCGTGCGGTCGTTGACCAGGAAAATTGCGAAGATCCGGTAGTGGATGATGGCGCGCACCAGCTCGGAGGTGCGACTGAGCAGGGTCTGCAGGTCCAGCGTAGTGTTGAGCGCGTCGGTGAGCTTCATCAGGTAGGCGACATCGGCCGGCTCAATGCGGGCGTTGAGGAGATCGAGCGGAGCGTCGCCGGCCGGGCGATAGTCGCCTTCGAACTCGGATACGTGCGGCGGAGGTGGGGGATTCTCTGTCATGTGTGTCGAAAGGAATGATAGCGGATTGTGCGGGTAGAAGGGGAGAGACAGCGTCGGCGCAGGTCAAACAGGCGACGAATGGTGTTACCTTCGTCTTAAGAGAACAGTCGAAGGCGCCTGATGCAAACAAGCGGTCGGGCGAAACCTTGGCCGCTCGTTCGGGAGACCCCTTCTTAATGTCCGAGATTCATGTTGAGGTTTCGCCTGCCGCAGTGAACTCCGGCGCGGTGACACAGCAAGCCGGTCTTATCGGCAAGGCCGCTTTTCCGCTTGTGTTAACTCTGGTTGGGGCCACGCTGCTGACCCTGGTTCTCTCAATTCTGTGGCTCAATAAAGGCACTTTCATCTATTCGATGGACGATCCGTACATCTGTCTTGCGCTTAGCGACCAGATTCGCCATGGTAATTACGGAATAAACACCGGATTGCATGCGGCTCCGGACTCTTCAATCCTGTATCCGTTTCTCATTGTGCCGGCCTCCGGCACGCCTCTCCACCCGTATCTGCCATTGATCGTCAACTCCCTGGCTCTGTTTGCGACCCTGGCGATCGTGTGGAAGTTCTTCGAGCATCTTCGGCTTGCAGAAGACACATTTGGGATTGTTGCCCAGGCGGCCTTCCTGCTCCTGCTTGCCCTGTGCATGAACCTCATCGGTGTTGTGTTCACCGGCCTGGAACACAGCCTGCACATCGCCGCGGTCGCCGCGACTGTTTATGGACTCGCGCTTTTTCTGGACAAAGGAAAGTTGCCACGCTGGCTGCCCGTGGTTATTGTTCTCGCTCCTTTGCTGCGGTATGAGGGATTGGCCCTCAGCCTCGCCGCACTCCTCGTGATTGCTTTGCGGGGATATTGGCGCACCGCGGTTGGAGCATTCGCCGCCATTGCGCTTTTTCTCGGCGGTTTTTCGGCATTTCTTGTGGGATTGGGGCTGCCGCCGATGCCGAGTTCCATACTGAGCAAGTCAACCGTTGTTGCCGAGGGAGTCAGTGGTGCAAGCGCCAGCTTTCTTCAATCGATTGGGCATAACGTGACAGCGATGGCTCGCATCCCAGCCGGCATTCTCTTGCTCGCGATTGGCGTAGCCGCCACGGTCAGGTGTCTTCGAGAGCTTCGCTCCAGACCCTCGCGCTGGTCATCGCAGGGCCTGATGGCTTTGTTGTTGGTATGCCTCATCGGCGCCCACGCCGTTGCGGGGCAGTTTGGATGGTTGGACCGTTATGAGGACTATGCCCTGGCGGGCACAGCGCTGATTGGTATCTACCTCGTGCAGGGAAGCATACGCAATGCGCTTTTGAATAAGAAAATGCGCCTTCCGCTTGCCGCAGCGAGTGCCATTGCCCTGTCGGCGATTTGCGCGCGCTACATCGTCCAGACATTTCAGGTTCCACTCGCCGCCAACAACATCTATGAGCAGCAGTTCCAGATGCATCGATTCGTCAACGATTTCTATCGCGGCCCGGTGGCTGTCAACGATCTCGGCCTGGTCTCCTATCACAACCCGAACTTCGTTCTCGATCTGGGTGGGCTGGCATCTGAAAAGGCCCGTATCCTCAGTATCAGCGACGTGAATGCCGATGCATATTTGGACCTGGTCGGCGGCGCTGGTGTTCATCTTGTCATCATCTACGACGACTGGTTCGAGAACCAGATTCCAGCCACTTGGATCAAGGTTGCCAGCATGGATCTATCCCGGAGACGTGTATCGTCCGCGGAGAGCGAGGTTCAGTTCTATGCGACGGACGCGTCCACCGCAAGCAAGCTGCAACCGGAACTTCAGAATTTCAGCAAGACTGTGCCGCCAGGGGTGAAGTTGACAATCTACAACCCAGCTGAGGGCACGGCGCAGGAAGCTCAAAAGCCGAGGCCACAATCGTAGGAGGTCGAGGACACAATCGGAAGCGCAAGTGCTAAGGGCTAGAAGCTGTTCTTACTTCGCCCCCAGCTCGCGCACGATTGCGACCGACGCCGATGCGCCGATGCGGTTGGCGCCGGCTTCCAGCAATGCCTTCACATCGGCCAGTGTGCGGATGCCGCCGGAGGCCTTGACGCCGCAGCGCGCGCCGGCCACGCCGCGCATCAGTGCGACATCGGCCACTGTAGCGCCGCCGCCGGCAAAGCCGGTTGAGGTCTTGATGAAGTCCGCGCCGGCCTGGATGGCGATCTCCGATCCGCGCAGTTTCTCTTCCATGCTGAGCAGGGCGGTCTCAAGAATCACTTTGAGAAGAACGCCGTGATGGTGAGCGACGGCAGCAGCCGAATGAACGGTGTGGTGAACGGCCTGGTGGTTGCCGCTCTTGAGCTGGCCTATGGGAATCACCATGTCCAGCTCGCGTGCCCCCAGCCGGACCAGCGCCGACGCCTCCTGACGCAGAGTGGAGACCAGGGAAGCGCCGAGCGGAAAACCGATGACGACGCCGACAGGGATACCGGATCCGGCGAGCTTGGCCACAGCGGCGGAGGTCCAGACCGGGTTGACCATGGCGCAGGCAAATCGATAGCGGATGGCCTCGTCGCAGAGATTTTCAATCTGGGCGCGGGTGGCATCGGGTTTCAACAGAGTGTGGTCGATGACCGCGGCGAGCGCCTGCCAACTGCCGAGCGCCTCGGCTGCAAAGGCCGCTGAATCGAAGCTGCCGTTGTCGAATTCAAGATCCGCCCGATCGATAGGCGTCGGTACAGCCATGATTCCTGCTCCTTGTAGGCGGAAGGCCGCCGTCTGAAACGCCGCTGTCAGAAACAGCGTCTCCTGCGGCCGGCTCGCCGCACACTCTCCGGAAAATGAGTATAGTTCTTCCCGGCTCGGGGACCAAATGCTTGGATGCGAATGGCCGGATTGGGTCTACTTTCGGCCTTTTCCGCACGATCACTCCTGAACGGCTACTGAGGTTCTCCCGGAGGCATCACGCAGATATCGGGCAGGTTCCGGTAGCGCTCCGCGTAGTCCATTCCGTAGCCAATTACGAAGAGGTTGGGAATGGAGAACCCAACGTAGTCGGCATCGATCTTCTCGATGCGCCGCGAGGGTTTATCGAGCAGCGTGGCGATGCGCAGGGTCTTGGGGTGTTGCTGGAGAAAGAGCTTGCGCAAATACGAGAGGGTAAGGCCAGTGTCGAGAATGTCCTCGACCACCAGTACATTCTTGCCTTCGATGGTGTGGTCCAGGTCCTTGATGAGCTTGACCGCGCCGGAGGACCGCTGCCCTCTGCCATAACTCGATGTGGCGACAAAGTCGAAGGTGGCGTCGGCGTCGATGGCTCTGGAGAGATCGGCCAGAAACGGCGCCGCGCCCTTCAGGACGCCGACCATTACCAGTCTTTCGCCACTCAAGTCATTGGTGATCTGTGCGCCCATTTCAGCGACGCGATCGGCGATCTGCTGGCGGGAGAAAAGAACTTCAAGGCCTTTATAGGTTGTTGTAGCCATGCTCACAGTATCGCCCGAATCGCGGCCAGGCGTCTCTGTGAAAATCCTGCTTTGTTCCCTGAGATTCTCCGGCCTCGATGATCGGACATTCTCTATGCGGTTCTCAAAGAAGCTCAGGGCCTTCAATGCCGCAATGTCGCGGCTCGGCGCGGACCCGGCTGGACGCTTCCTTCTCCGGGACTTAAACTTCCTCTGCCCACCTTTTTCTTCCTCGGGGACGCGCGAACAGCGCCGCACAAAGGAAAGTCATGAATCGTCGCGATATGCTCAAGCTCTCATCCTATGCCGCGGTTGCGGCTTCTTCCGCCGCGCTCGGTGAATCCGCTCACGCGGAGACCGGCGAGACCCACAGTTCTTCAGTTGCCCGCTGGGATCACATCCAACTGAATCTCCCCGGACCCACTACCGGCAATCCCTTCATCGACGTCTCTTTGACTGCGGCCTTTCGCTACAAGAATCGCAATGTTTCCGTGGATGGTTTTTACGATGGCGACGGATCGTACAAGATCCGCTTCATGCCCGACGAACTGGGCTCTTGGACCTGGACAACATCGAGCAACGCGCCGGCGCTCAATGGCCAATCCGGCGCCTTCCAGTGCATTGCGCCGGCTGCAGGCAACCGCGGGCCGGTTTCGGTGCGCGACGGGTTCCATTTCGGCTATGCCGGCGGCTCGCCCTATGTCGAGTGCGGCACCACGTGCTATGCATGGGCCTTTCAGGCCGAAGAAACCCAGCGCCAGACCATCGAGACCCTCTCTGCCTCGCCCTTCAACAAGCTGCGCATGTGCCTCTTCCCCAAGTGGTATCAGCACAACCGCAAAGAGCCGCCCATGTATCCGTTTCCGCGCAACGGCGAGACCAACGACTACTCCACCTTCAGTCCCGGCTACTTTCAGCATCTCGACCGTCTCATCCTCGAGCTGCGCCGCATCGGCGTCGAAGCCGACCTGATCCTGTTTCATCCCTACGACAAGTGGGGCTACCAGTCCATGCCCGCGGCCGTCGACGATCGCTATCTCCGCTATGTCGTCGCGCGATTCAGCGCCTTTCGCAATGTCTGGTGGTCGCTCGCCAACGAGTACGACCTGTTGAAAGACAAGACCGGCACGGACTGGGACCGCTACGCCCGCATTCTCGAAGAGTGCGACGCATTCGATCACCTGCGCTCCATCCACTACTGCTTTCACCAGTACGAGTACGGCCGCGGCTGGTGTACCCACGCGGGTGTGCAGGATGCGCGCATGGAGCTGGCCGCGGGCTGGCGCGCGGACTGGGGCAAGCCGGTTGTCTTTGACGAATGCAAGTACGAGGGCAACATCTCGTCGTTCTGGGGCGACCTCTCCCCCGAGGCCATGACCCGCCGCTTCTGGCTGGCCGCTGTCGAGGGCGCTTATTGCGGCCACGGCGAAACCTACGTCTCGCCGCAGGACATTCTCTGGTGGTCCCACGGCGGGGTCCTGCACGGCAAGAGCCCGGCCCGCATTGCCCTTCTGCGCAAGCTCCTCGAAGAGACGATCGCTGTGGGTCCAGGCCCCATCGGTTTCACCTTCGCCGGCGACAATCCCTTGTGCGCCCGCCGCGCCAACGGCTCCGTCCTGTTCTATTACTTCGACGAACATCAGCCCGCCGAGGGAGTTTTCAAACTGCCGGAAGGCAAGTCTTACACGGCCGAGTGGGTTGACACCGTCGCGCTGACACGCACGCCGCTTCCCGGCGAATATTCAGGCCGTGCCGAGTTGAAGTTACCCGGCACGCCATGGGGTTCGCTCTGGTTCCGGCAGAAAACATAGCGGCCGGCTCACCATGCAGTCCACTCGGAATTAGTTCCTTGCGATAAGCTGATCCGGAGGTGCTCTCGATGCGGTTGAAGATCCTTTACCGTGCGATCGTCGCTCCGGTCCTGCTGGTCCTTGGGCTGGCAGTAGCTCAGCCATCGGCAGGGCAGGGAACGCCCTTCAACCCCGCCCTGCCGCTGATTCATGTCGAACACGGCCCCAACTCAGCCAAAACGCTGAGCGCCCATTATGTTGTTCTCGTCTCGCTCGATGGCTTCCGCTGGGACTACGCCGCGCGCGACAAGGCCACCCATCTGCTGGCTCTCGGCAAGCACGGCGTCTGGGCGCCCGAGGGCATGTTGCCGAGCTATCCCTCGCTCACCTTTCCCAACCACTTCACCATCGTCACCGGCCTCTATCCCGAGAACCACGGTCTGGTCGCAAATAGCTTTCTCGACCCAGCCACCGGGGCGCGCTATGGCATGTCTGATCCGCAAACATTGACCGACGGCAAATGGTACAGCGGCACGCCATTGTGGAGCCTCGCCGAGAGCCAGGGGATGCGCGCCGCATGTCTCTACTGGCCCGGTTCAGAGGCTGAGATTGCCGGCTTCCGGCCCACCTGGTATGCCACGTTCGAAAACAACGCGCAGGCCACTCCGGCCGTCCAGCAGGCGCGGATCGACGATGCTGTCGCCTTGTTGCAATTGCCGCCGGTCGATCGCCCCCACCTCATCGCGATCTACTATTCCGAGCCCGACCACGCAGGCCACGAGTTCGGCCCCGATGCTCCGGAGACCCATGCCGCGGTGCTCAAGATGGACGCGCTCATCGGCAAGCTCAAGGCGGCACTCGACGCCACGAGGCTCCCGATTGACCTCGTTGTGGTCAGCGATCACGGCATGGCGCACGTCGAGGGTTCCTGGATTACGCTCGATCAGTTCGCCGATCTGTCCGGCTTCGACACGGCCGGTTCTCTCCTCTACGGCAAGACCGAGGAGGACCGCGCCCGCGTCTACAACCAGCTCAAAAAGGCATCTTCGCAATTCGTCGTTTACCGCTTGAAGAATGTGCCGGCCAGCCTCAACTTCAATCGGAATCCCCGCGAAGGCGATCCGGTGGTGATTGCCACCGGGCCTTACGCAATCCGCGCCCATGGGCCGCCCCCGCCCTCGCCGGAGTCAGAAGCCAAGCCGGATCAGCCGCCCACCGCCGGTATGCATGGCTTCGATCCGCGCAAAGTCCCCGCCATGAAGGCCAGCTTCTTTGCCGCCGGGCCGGATATAGTTGCAGGGAAGACGGTGGCTCCGTTTGAGAACGTCAACGTGTACCCATGGCTGGCGCACATGCTGGGCCTCACTCCACCCAAAAGCGACGGCAGCCTGAACGTGTTGGCCGGGACGCTTCGCGATGGCGGCGCCGACCACACAGACGATTCCGCGCAATGAATCAATGAAAGGGAGCGCAAGAGAATGGATCTGATCCTGGGAATTGACGGCGGGGGCACGCATACGCGCGCCTCGATTGTGGATGGCGATAAGGTCCTGGGTCACGGCGAAGGCGGATCGATCAAACGGCTGAGGGTTGGCGCCGAGGCCGCTGAAGCCAACCTCCGCGCAGTCCTCAAGGATGCGTACGCACAGGCCCAGGTCAAGGGTGTGCGCGCCGCCTGCTGCGGTGTGGCCAGTGTTTCCATGCCCGGCATCGCGGAATGGATCACCGCGGTCTTCAACGATTTTGGCGTCGAGCGATCGGAGGTTGTCGGCGACCAGGTGATTGCGCTTGACGCTGCCTTCCACGGCGGGCCTGGGATATTGCAGATCGCCGGAACCGGCTCCAACACCATTGGCCGCGCGCCGGACGGCAGCCAGGAGAGCGCCGGCGGCTGGAGTTCGCACCTGGGCGACGAGGGCTCCGGCTACTGGATCGGATTGCACAGCGTTCGCCGCGCGCTGCGCGCCTACGATCACGAACAGCCGACGCAGATCCTCAAAAGAGTGGGCGAGATCTGGGGAACGCCCGATCTCGACGACCTGGTGAACGTGGGCGATGGCACGCCGGGACCGGATTTCGCCGCGCTGGCTCCCGCAATCGACGTACTCGCCGAGGCAGGTGACCCGGTCGCGCTCGGCGTCCTGCGGCAGGCCTCCGCGGACCTGGTTGAATTTGTCCTGCTGGTGCGCGACAAGCTGCGCCGCAAGCATTCGATCATTGGGGAAGTCCCGGTTGCGTGGACCGGCGGCGTCATTGAAAAGATGCGGCTGGTGCGCGAGCCATTCTTCGCCGGCCTGCGCGCCGTTGCACCGGAGATGCCGATCGGCGACAAAGCCGTTGTCCCGCTCGACGGCGCGCTTTGGCGGGCAAAGCGATTGGCGGAAGCAGCCCGTTGATTTCCAGGCGAGCTCGCAAAGCGGCAGCCAGCCGGCCTTGCAGCCTCCCGCCGGTGTTGCCGACCCACGGAGGATGAAACTTTGGGTCGGCGCCCCCTTGGGCTCGCCGTTTTCTTGGCGCAAACGTGGGATGCCTCAACACTATTTAAGGGCCGGACCAGGAAGAATGTGGCGCACATGCCGCAGAAACCGTTACATCCGCGCGCAGGCTTCCACCCTTCAGAATCTTTGCCCGCAGTCCTCCGCGCCCCTCCATGGCAACCTGCGCGCCGGGCGCGATTGCGAAGTCCATCCAGGAACAGGGCTTGCACTCGCAAACGCCTTCAAACTCAACATCCTGCACGGTGAACCGCTTGCCAATCAGGGAATTCAGATCGATCCCTTGCGTAATCACATTGCGCCGGGTGACGCCGGCCGATTCTGGGCGAGCACCCAGCGAGCGGCAAACATCCTCGAACACTTCCTGCGCAAAGAAGGTGATCTGCCCCTTGTAGTCCTGCTTGTAATC